>JACCEA010202749.1_pt1 | contig 39689 bp, 43 predicted proteins | sample 7449851 | NCBI WGS metagenome assembly JACCEA01 (sample SAMN15323453, study PRJNA562643) | freshwater metagenome | isolation source: river surface water | place: USA:Blue River Watershed | collected 2017-08-18 | reverse complement strand
TTTGCAAAAGATACTACTTTAAATTTAAATAATGATAATAATTTAAATGGATTACAACAAAATATTGGAGTAGCAACAATTAATAATGGTAATATATCATTTGCTGATGCTATAACAGTTAGTAATGTTGGAACAATAACTTATGATACAACTAATATAAATTTAGTTGCCGGAAGTAATTATGTTGTTAATTTAAATTTAAATAGTTATTGTGCTGCACAACCATCTGTAAGTGCATATACTCTGCAATATTATGGTAATACTGCACTTGATAATATAATACCATTTACATCAGCTAATATTGATTATACTAACGGAGCAATAGTTAATAATACATATGTATGTTCAAGTAATTTAGGAGTATGTTATAATAGTGTATATACAACAAGTGGTTATATTAACTTAGCAACACCTTGGGTAACTATAAAGCCTCAAGCTTTAACTGTTAGTCAAAATTCTGTTGCGTCAGCATGGGTTGTTTATGGTCAAAATTACTATACTAGTAATCAAAAACTATTAGTTAAAAGTGCAGTAGATGGAACTATAACATCACAATCATTTACAATAAGTAATAGTGTTGGAGGAATTTGTGGAACAAATGAAACATCTTTTGTTAATCCAATTGTTTCATCTAATTATCAATTTGTAAGCGTTGGAGATGGTAATGTAAATGTTATAACAAACTCAATGGATGCAAATAGATTTGCTTATAGTGTAGACGCAGGAGCTAATTATACATTAATTAACAATGTATTAAATACTGTTAGTTTACAAAATAACTTAACAAGTTGTTATTCTACATTATTAAATAAAGCAATTTTTGTTGATCCATATGGAGTATCAGCATTAATTGATGTTGGAGCTGGAACTGCTGAAAATTTCAGTTATAGTTTTCATGGTTGTAAACAAATAATATTTGGATCTTTAGCTGAAGCCAATTACTTTTTTGGAATTGGAAATAATAATGATGGATTGAATTGTTTTACAAGATCACAAACCGGTAAAAATTGGTTAGTATTTGCAAATAATAATTTATCAACAATATTGCCAACAACTGGAACATTAACACCAGTATATGAAGTTTCTGGTATAACACAAGTAAAAGATGGTTCATTAACATTTGCTATTACTGTAAACGATACAGCAAATATGATTACATATTTATGTAGTAGCTCAAACTTAACTACTTTTGTATTAATAAAATCTTTTGCTAATACAAATAATAATGGGTTATTTTCAGGATTAAGTTCTGGATTTACTAATTCAGCTGGAAATTCTTGGGTAGCATTTGTATCTGATAATACAACAACTAGTGCAAATAATATGGTTTATTACAACAATACATCATATCAATTAGCAAATTATTGGTTATCATACAATGCTGTTATAACTGGTGCAAGTAACGTCGGTATAAATGCAATGTCAACACCATCTAATGTATTAATGATATATCCAAAATCAAATCAATTCAATTACTTATATACAACTAATTGTAATGAATTTAGTGCTAAAAGTTTAACAACTGCATTTAGTTCAATTAATGTTTTATGTGATTATTTGATTAATACATGTAGCACAACAAGTGCTAGTAGAAAAGCTAATTGTAGTGTAAAAGCAACATTTAGTAGTAGTGCAACTGCATTACCAGCTGCTGTGTGGCTTGGAAATCAAACATTAAAAATTGGAGTTAGTTCAAGCTCAATACCAACTTTATCAGATAATGTTATTAAATCTTATTCATATAATAATGGATTAATGACATTGAATGGTACTCAATTAAATGTTGCAACAGGCAACAGATTTGTAAAATTTGGTGGTGCTAATTTTAATGTTAATGATACTGTTGTAAAATTAGCTTGCGATTTGTATGTAATAACAAATACATTTTTGTTTAAAATAATTGGTGAAAATTGTACTGTTTCAACAACAACACAATCACCATATTTAATAAATACAAATCAACAATGCTTACAAGCACAAATAACTAATGTTCAAGCTAATGCTAAAATACATGTTAATATATCATTTAACAATGGTAGCAACTATATTTTAGGAAATAGTAGCATAAATGTTAGTTCAATATAAATAATTTTGGGGACATTGTCCCCAATTTTAAAAGGAATTAAATATGAAAAAAATAATAATTTTATTAAGTTTACTTTGTTGTAATTGTGCTACAAATAATGGTGAAATTTATACATTAGACTTACATTTATATTGTGATCTGAGTGAAACAAAAGAAATTAAAGCTAACTTTAATTGTAAATATAGCTCAGAAAGCCATTTATAGGAAAGGATTTTTATGAATATAAAAGATTATAAAGGTGCATTAATAACAATTGGTACAACTGTATTAATTGCTACTGCAAGTTTATTAATACATCTTGAAGTAAGTAATATATATAATACAGAAAAAATAAAAAAGGGTGAAGCAAGAATAGTTCAAATGCAAATTGATACTGAAAAACAACAAATACAAATAAATAAAGATAGTGAAAGAGTTGACAATTTGGAAAATTATGTTAAAAAATTAGATGATGCTAATGATAAATATTTTACTCAAATTGATAAAATAAATGATAATATTTTTCAAATAATGGTTGAAATTAAAGATATAAAATATAATACCATTAAATCAAATAATCAAACTTATAAAAAAAGGAGAGATTAAATGAAAGAAGTATTTGGTTTTTTAAATAATTTTATTAATTCATTAAAAGAAATATTTAAAAACATAACTAATAAAAACTTTTTTTGGTTTATTCTTTCACTTTATGTAGTTTTAGAAAGCTCTAGAAGTGATGTGTTGGATAAATTATTAGTTAATTTACCACAAATTTCAGGATTTGTTGGGACAATTGTTGGTTTTTATGCGGGACAAAAAAGTAAATCTAATAAAAAAAATGATGAAAATGAAAACGAAAATGATGAAAATAAAAATAATTCATAGAAAAAGAAAGTTTATTTAAAAAGATATTTTAATAATGCTTTTCTTTTCTATGAAAAAGTTTTTTTTATTTTAACAATTTATTTTTAAAAAAAGGAAAAAGAAATGAGTATATTTGATAAGGCTTTTGATTTAGTTATTGGAGCTGAAGGAGGATATGTAAATGATCCAAAAGACCCGGGTGGTGAAACAAAATATGGTATATCAAAAAAATCATATCCAAATGTTGATATTAAAAATTTAACATTAGATCAAGCTAAAACAATATATTATAATGATTATTGGTTGCCAATATGTGCAGATAAATTACATGATAGACTTGCAATATTTTATTTTGATTGTGCAGTTAATCAGGGTGCTCCTACTGCTAAAAAGTTGATACAACAACACTGTGGAGTATCTGCAGATGGAGTGATTGGTAATAAAACATTATTAGCTATGCAAAAATTAAATGATAATAATGATTATCAATTTATGACTTTAAGAGCATTAAAATATAAAGATTTATCCAACTTTAATACATATGGAAAAGGTTGGTATAATAGATTATTTAATTTATGCTTATCTGTATAATTAAATCCCCATTAAATGGGGATTTTTTTTATTATATTAAAGATTGTATATTAAAGTAATTACATACAAAACTTAATGATATTATTGATGATGCTATAATTACAACATATTTATTATTTTTTATTATTTTCATTTTACATTCCTTTAAAAAACAAACCAATTAATGATGATATTAATATTAAAAATATTGATACCGATATAAACATTTCTTTTATCTTTTTCATTATAAATTACCTATATTATCTTCAAAATATATCTTTAAATCAGTAATATATTCTTTATTTTTAAAGTTTAATATTACTTCATTTAATTCTTCATTTATTAAATATGGAAATCCATTATTAAAATAATCAATTTCAATATCATTTTTAATACAAAAATCAGATATTATTTCATTTATATTTTCAATAAAAGTATTAATTGTATAATCATTATTCTCAATTAATTCAATACCATTCTTTAAAAACAAGTTTTCAAAATTTTCTCCATTTATCATTTTTATATCCTTATAAAATTATTTATTAAGATTTTTTATCTTATATAATTATTATAACATAACTATTTATATTGTCAAAAAAAATATATAAAAAAATTAAAAATATTTTAATTATTTTTATTTTAAGTGTTGTAAAATGATACACAATAAAAAAAACACTATAATTAATATAGTGTTTTATTGTTTTATTATTCTTCATAAACATAATATAAATTTGTAATATTTCCAAAATTATTATAATTTATTAATGTATTATCATCTTCATTTATAAATATAAAATTACCATTAAATTTTGTTTTTAAAAATTGATAATTTAATAATATACATCCAAAATTTATTTTAACATTACTAACTATTTTTTCATCATTTAATTCTAATGAAAAATAATAATGCTCTCCCAATAATAATATTTCAATTGTACAATCTTGGTTGTTTAATACTATATTTAATGTTTGTGATGGAACATTTTGTAATATTATTTTTTGATTAATTATAGCCATTTTTAATTCCTTTTATTAATTTCCATTAAAATAATTTTTTATATTATTTAATGCAGGTTTTAATGTCCCTTTGTAAAATGTTGTATCAGCTGGCTGTGGTCCATTTGGTTGAACTTTTCCTCTTGTCTCATATGGCTTATTATTTGGTCTCTTAAATTTGGCAGAACTATACTCAATATCTGTTAATCTAATTTGTTTAAAACCCAATTCTGCATGTAATCCTAATTGATCAATAGTTAATTCATAACTGAATTTTTTCAATGCTACATTAGTATAAACTTTATAAGGTGTTTTAATATCAACTAAAGTTGGATTATCTGCCAAATTATCAAGAATATTAATAGTTCTCATTAATGTATCTCTATCATTTGTTCCGGCATCTTTTACAACTGATAATGTTAAATCATAAGCTGTATTTTGTTTACTATCACTACTAAAACTACCCTGTTCCAAGGGTTCAACTGCAATATTATTATCTTTATTATAATTAACTTTTTTAATCATATTAAATGGAATAAGCTCTTTTCCTTCTTTGTAAATCATATTAATACTCCCTGATCAAATTGTAATGTATCTAAAACTTTTTGTTTTGGTATTGCTGTTTTTAATGTTTCAGCCAAATTTTTAGGATCTGATGATGCTGTATTAATAGTAATATTATTAGTTTGATTATTAGAATCTTTAATTGTATTTGTTTTACTTGTATTAACTATTCCATTTTTCATTTGAGACATAAATTGTGGACTATTTCTTTTACTATTAACTAATGAACTTAACTCATTATTTTTAGCAATTGGCAATTGATTATTTGAAATAACATTATCCAATAATTTATTTCCACTTTTGAAAAAATCTTTAACCTTACCTAATACATTAAATTTTTCTAAAACTTTTAAAATTGGTGTTAATACATAATCATAAATAAAACCACCAATTGTTTTTATTATAGAAATTAAAGATTTAAAACTTTCAATTAAATTACTTATAGCATATTTTGAAATTAAAAATATTAACTTAGCAATAAAAGATAAAGCAGATAAACCAACTTTTCCAATCTCTTTTAATGTATTTATTAACTCTTTATTATTATTAATAAAATCATCAATTGCATCTGATATACTAATAATAATATCAAATAATGGTTTAAAATCACTAACACCTGTTTTTTTGAAATCTTGAAATTCCTCATATAATATTGCAAATAATGCTACTAATGCAGTTATTCCAAGTATAATATATGTAAATGGATTAACTAACAATGCTGCAGATAATCTTAAAAATGCAGGTATTAAATATGATGTTATTGCTGTTGCTATTGCAATAAAAAATCCCTTTGTTAACTCTTTATGTTCTTGTAAAAATATTATTGTATTCTTGAAAAATTGAGCCATTTTTGTTAATGCTGGTAATAAAAATGCTCCAATTTTATTAGTTACAAATTGAAATGAAAATTCCAATTCTCTTTGAGCTGATCTAAATTCTTTAGCTATTTTAACCTGTTCTTTACTAACAACACCCATGTAATACATTTCTTTTACTAGCTTATTTACGCCGTCTTTTCCTTGTTTTAATAACTTAATTGTTGATTCATCAATTCCCATTGTATCAATAAATCTTTGTCTACGTTGACCTGTTAATTTATTATATGTTTCAGCATAATTATTTATTACATCAGTTGCACTTTTTAAATAACCTTCTGAATCTTTAACAGAAATACCAAACATTTTTAAATTATTTTTAAATTGTCTTCCTTCTATTGTATTTAATTTTTGTAAATTAACTCCAATTTTTGTTAATGTTCCAGTAAATTCTTCTGCATCGCCATTAACTGTTGTTATTGCTTTTCTATATGCATCAATTTGTTCAACATCATCACCAATTTTATCAGCCAAATCACCAAGTTTATTAGCATGTTGTTCAAAATTAAGTGATACACTTTTTAATGCATCAAAACTTAATAGTGTAGTTAATGATGCTAATGCTGTTTTAGCAAAATTACTTATTGTTTGTTGTGTTTTATTTGCACTTTCTTTTGTTTTTTTATCATCGAACAATACAGCAATAAAAAAACTTTCAATGATATTATTCATATTTTATTCCTTTTTTTGATTAGTTTTTTGTATAATATATTTATTATAATTATCGATACATATTATATCATATAAATTTAAAACATCTTCGTGAGTTAAATCATATTTTAATTCACGAAGATTTGACATTTTATTTGAAATAATTACACAAAAAACTGAAGGCAAGTTTTCATAATTGATTAAATTATATTCATTTTCAATATAAATATAAGGTATTATTACATTTTTTCTTTTAAAAAAAAACTAAAGTTATGTTTAATACTTTCAAAAATTAATTTAAAAATACTTGAAAAATCATCAATAAATTCATCAACATTATATAAATTCAATGATTTAACTGATACTCCATTAATATAATCAACTTGAGATAACAATGTATTATATACATCATTTCTTGTATCTTCATCTGTATTTGCAATAGCACCCTTAATAATTGTTGTAATTGTTGGTAAAAATTGATTTATATCAATATGTTTTACTTCATCACTTTCATTTTTTTCAGTTGTATTATCAACTTTTGTAATGTTTTTTATTACACTTATAATTGCATTTTTATCTTCTTCACTAGCATCAATTTTTGATGATGCTATAATTGTGATTATTTTGTTAATAAATAAAAAACTTTGTAATGCTGTAAATTTTTTAATTGAAAAAGTTTTTTCAATAGCACCATCTTTAATTTTTATTTTTGTTTCATTCATTTTTCTTCCTTTTTAATTAGTTAATTAATTTTATATTTTAAAATAATATTATAACATAATAAAACTATTTTGTCAAGTTTTTTTAGAAATTATTATTAAAAGCAGTATTTTTTGGAGTTGGTATTTTTACTACACTATTAAAACTTTTTATTTTAATTTTTTCAGATTCTTTTGAACATACTGTTTCAACACTATCATTTTCTAATAAACATTTTTCATATATTTCAATTTCATTTATTATCTCTTGCATTTCATTATCATAAAAATCTTTTTGTAATTCTCTTATTACTTTTTTTGTTTTCAAATTTATTTCATAATATTGTTTAGTTGATCTACCTCGTCTACATTTTGCAAAATAACCTTCTAATCTTTCTCTTAATGGATATGGACATTTATCACCAGCTCCAACCATAACATAATAATACTCTTCACGATGCAACATATACACAAAATCAGCATCTTGTGCTATTGCATTACTACCCCTCAAATCCGATAAAACTGGTCTTTTATCTTTTCTTGTTTTCAAATCTCTATTCAATTGTGTTAATACTATACAAGATAAATTCTCTTCTTTTGCTATTATTTTGAAGTTTTTTGTTGCTTCGTTAATACCATTATATTCATCATTTTTACCATAATTTAATATGTTTAAATGATCTACAAACACAAGATTAACTTCTTGTTTTAATTTAATTTGTTTAATTGTTTTATGAATTGAGAATACTGACATATTTGAATAATCAATTACTATTAAATTCTTCTCAATTTGTCTCATTATTTCTATTTTTTCTTCATCTAATTTTCTATTTTGTTTAGTTTCTTTAAAATTTTCATTAAATAATATACTAAATATATTATCAAATATTTGTTTTTTTGGCATTTCCAAACTAAAAAATACACATTTTTTATTATTTAAAACTTGATATATTATTAAGTTTATTAAATAACTTGTTTTAAACATACCACTTGCACCAGCTAAATACATTACTTCACCATTATTTAACCCACCTTCTAGGGTGTAATTCATAGATCCTTCAAATTTATAATCATTTAATACTTCATCAGCATCATATAAATTCAACATATGATTAACAAAATTCATTTCAAAATTATCATCATTTATTTTTTTGTTTTGAAAATTATATATTAGGCTACTTATATTATCAAATTCAATAACACTTTCTTTTTCTATGTTATCATTTATTTTTTTTATTTCTATTTTTAATTTATTTCTATTATATTTTTCAATTAATAAATTAACTAAATTTGACATTGTTTTATATCTATCTGTTTCTTTATTAATTTCTTTTGAAATAATATCAAATTCAGCCTTAAATTCCTTACTAAATTCATCAAATTTATTATAATTAAATTCTTGATTAAATGCATTTATTTTTTGAATGTATTTAAATAGTTTAATTGTTTCATTACTAGTAAATAAGTTTTCACCTATATTTTCACAAAATGTTTTATATGATTCTTTATTATTTATTAATAAACTTAATAAAGCCATTTCATTTTTGTTTTGTTCTTTATACATATTTTTCTCCTTAATGTATTATTTGTTATTGTTATATTATTATATTACTATGTTATTAAATATTAGTCAAATTTATTTTAAAAAAAGTTTTTTTATATGTTTCATTTTGCTACATATTAATTTTTATTGATAAATATTGAGTAATTTTATTTATTATATTATCATAATCAAAATCATAAAATTCTAAAAAATCACTAATTTTTACAAAAATTACTTTTATTTGTTCTTTTGTTCCCTCATTTATTTTAATTTTACTTAAAATAAATTTATTTATTATTATTTTTATTAATGTATTATTAAAAGAATTAATGTTATTATCAATAGTTAATTTCAATTCATTTAAATCATTGTAATCAATAAACATCATATCATTATTAAAATAAATAATATTATCTAATATGCTATTTAAATGCTTTTTATTGCTTTTATATATATCACAAAAATCTTTTATATTATTTTCATTACTTTTTATTAACATTATTTTATATTTTTTATTTTCATTTAATATTAAATTAGCTTTATCAATACCAACATTATTTTCATCATTATCAACTAAATAATATATATGAGTTATATTATTATTTATATCATTTAATTTATTAAATACATTTAACATATTATTATCTGACATAGGGCATATAATACATACATCATCTTTATTTTTTAAGTTTTGATAAAATAATAAAGCATCAGCAACCCCCTCACAAAATATTGATTTTGTTGCATTTTTGCTACCAAAAAAATAAAAATTATCTTTTGGACTATTTTCAAAACATTTTTTAAAAGTTAATGTTTTATAATCATAATATATTCTTTGTTCAGCAACTTTTTTAAAATCAGTATTAAATAAAGGTATTTTAAAGTTATTATATAATAATTCAATATTATTAAATGTATTAATAAATATGCCTTTATTTTCAAAATATTTATTATTATTTAATATTGATTTATCAAATGTCTTTTTTTTGAATGTATGTGTTAATGTTTCACTATTATTTCCCATTTTTACTAAACAAATTTTATCATCATTTTCATAATAATTAACTATAAAACCATCTCCATTTATTTTATTATGTTTTTGATTTAACATTATTTTTATATCATTAGCATCATTATCTAATGTTTCTTGTGTCATATATTTAAAGTAATTTTTTAATGCATTGTTATCCATTTTTTTTCTCCTAAAATGTTATTTATTTATATATTATATCACAAATATTTTGTAATAAAAAAAAGTTATTTTAATTAATTCAATAAATAATATTGAAAAAGTTATTGTTTTTATTATTTCAAAAATACATTTCATTGTTATTTCTCCTTTTTTATTTTATTAAACCACTATTTATTAAATATTGTAATTTTATTTGTTTCCAATTTTTATTTTTAATTACAAAATCAATCATTTTTATAAAATCTTCTTCATCAATTTTTTCATTTATTTCAGCAAAATACTTAATTCTTTCTGAAATATTTTCATTACTTAATTCAATATTAAATTTATCTTTTATATGTAATAAGTATTTTATTATAGCATTTTTTTCATTTTTTAAAAATAAAACTTTATTTTCTTTTTCAAATTTATGTATTACATAAACTAAATTATCTTCATCAATTATCATTTTATTAATCTCCTCTTCATTTTTTTTGTTTATTCTTTTTCTATAATCTTCTTTTTTTATTGCTTCAAATGTTTTTCTTCCTGAAATTTCTTCAATATTATTCATATTTATTTCATTATCTTTTATTGTTATTAAGTTTAATTCTTCAAAAGCTTTAAAAGCTTTTTCAACAATATTTTTATCCATTTTTAATATAGTTGATACAGTATCAATATTATAAAACATATTATCATTTACTTTTAAAGCACCATTAAATTTAACACTTTTTAAATAAAGTTTAATTAATATATTTGAATATATATAACCATTTTCCATAGCTTCTAAAATCAATATTTGATCACTTTCAAAAAAATTATCTTTTAATTTTATATAATAATATGCTATCGTTGATTTTACTTTTTTCATTTTTAATCTCCCTTTTCTTTTCTATGTCTTTTTTATAATCTTCAAAATCTTTTAAATCTTTAAATAAAAATTTATAATTGTATGTATCTTGCATTAACATAATATTACCACATTCTTTTAGTTTCAAAATATTTTCTGAAAGAATGAAATAAGAATGATACTCCATTTTTCATAAAAAATATAAAAGGTATTGATAAAATTGGTATCATGAATAAGTTTCTGCAATTAGTAAAATACATTATTAATAATAAAGAATAAACTAATACAGTTGTAAATAAAAATTTAAAAAAACTGTTGTTATACATTTCATCGTTATATTTATTGAATTTAATCATTTTTTTTCTCCTTAAAGTTATTTTATTTCATAAGATTTTTTATCTTATATTTTTATTATAGCATAACTATTTATATTGTCAAAAAAAATATGTAAAAAAATTAAAAATATTTTAATTATTTTTATTTTAAGTGTTGTAAAATGATACACAAATAAAAAAAGCACTGTATGAAACAGTGCTAATTTTAAGGAGAAAAATAATTTTTTTTAATAAATAATTTATTTTTTTTATTATAACATTATTATAACATATTAAAATTAAAATGTCAAGATATTTTTTTAGTTTTTTTTATAATGAAAATAAATTAAAATAAAAATATAATTTAAAAAAAAATATTTTCATAGAAAAGAAAAGTATATTAAAAAAGAGGCTATAAAGCCTCTAATTTTGATTTATTGTATATTAAAAATTATTTTCAATAAATTTAATTAACTCATTTTTACTATGTATATTGTTATAATTTTTAATAATTTTAATAAATAAAGTATTTAATTTTTGAGATTCAGTATTTTTTAAATTCATTTCATAAATTTCTTTATTGTATTTTTGGCAATTTTGTTTATTTGTTAATAATTGTAAATTACTAATTTTATTATTACCTTTATTATTGTCAATATGATCTATTACATATCTATTTCTTTTTAAATAATTTTCAAAACTTTTTAATGGCATTATACAATCTTCTTTAAAAATTGCAAATGATAGTAATTTGTGAATTGAAAGTTGAATTAATTCATTATTATTATTAGTTATTTTTACTAATTTATAGCTTGTTTTATTAAGTTTTCTTTTTAATTTTACTTTTGATATACTATTATATTCTTTTAATTTTCTGTATGTATTTAAATTATATACATTACCATCTTCATCAATTGCATAGTTATCAAAAGCACCAAATAAATCAAATATTTTTTTATTAGTTATTTTTGATATAGTTTGTATATTTTCAAAAGCCTGTTTTCTTGTTAATTTAATCATATTTTTCTCCTTAAAAATTAAATTATTTTATAAGATTTTTTATCTTATAACTATATTATAACATAAAATAATATATTGTCAAAAAAATATATAAAAAAAATAAAAATATTTTAATTATATGTGTTGTAAAATTACACATAAATAAAAAATGCACTGTATTAAACAGTGCTTTTATTTTAATTATTTTCTTGATTAAAAAAATCACATTCTTCATCATTATTTTTTATTTCATTAATTATCTTTAATGTTTCTTGTGTTGTTAAATTACTGTTATTCATTAATTCATTTATTTTTATTATTTTTGAATAACTTAATTTAAATTTAAAATGTGATCTAAAATCAACCATTTTTATGAATGAATTATGTAAAGCATTAACTAAATGCAAGTGATAAGTAAAGAACTCATTAAAATCCATGTTTTCAAACTCACTATCATAAACTACTATTCCAATATGAATTGGCTCAAAATATGAACAAAAACTAGTTATTTTTACATAAGTGCTGTCTAATTCACGTTTAGTATTAACTAAGTAATTTTTATTGAAAAACATGTTAATTATTTCAACATTTAACTTACCATTATGTTTTATTTTATTTAACTCTTGATTAAATGCAATTTTACCATTTTCATCATATTTTAATATATTTGATTTTTTATAATCAATAACAAAATTATACATATTTTCATTATCTTTTATAATAGTGTAAATGTTATTGTTTTCATCTTTTATTGTAAATTTTTTTTCTTTCATTATTAATCTCCTTTGATTAAGTTATATTTTGTTTCATAAGATTTTTTATCTTATAACATTATTATAACATACTTTTATAGTTTGTCAAAAAAAATATGTAAAAAAAATGAAAATAATTTAATTTATTTTTAAGTGTTGTTTTTTGAAATTTTTGATTTAAATAAAAAAAGGGACAATGTCCCCAAAAAAGGGACAATGTCCCCTTAAAAATAAAAACATAAGATAACTTATTGTTGTGATTTATTATTAATTGATTTATTTAAAATGTTTGGGACAATGTCCATTTTATGGGGACAATGTCCCCAAATAATTAAAAAACATAATAAATAAAAATCATGTCAATAAGTTATATGTTTTTATTAAAAATAATTAGGACAATGTAGGGACAATGTCCCCACACTTAATAAAAAACATAATAAAATAAAATCAAATCAATAACTTATATCAATATTTTATATCAAAAAAAATCACCTCATAACTTACTGATTTGATTTTGTTTTTTAGACCCTTACGCGTATACGCGCGCGCACGCACTTAAATATTTTAAAATATTTTAAATATTTTTATCCTTAAAAATAAAAATATTTAAAATATATTTTAAGATCTTAAAAGCGCATACGCGCGTAATTTAAATATTTTAAATTATTTAAATATTTTAAATTATTTAAATTTTTGTTTAAATATTTAAATGTTTAAATTTATTTAAATGTTTAAATATTTAAATAAAAGTTTAAATAAAAAAATTTAAAATAAAAAATTTAAATATTTAAATAAAATTTTACATAGAAAAGATTTTAAATATTAAAATATTTAAATGCGCATACGCGCGAAGTGCATAGCACTTTGTTTAAGATTTTTTTCTTTTTTATATTTAAAACTAAAATAAAATGGTTAAAAAAGAAAAAAGACATTAAAATGTAAAATTGATAAAAAAATAAAAGGATTACATAGAAAAAGAAAGTTGTTTAAAATAAATACTAAAATATAAAAGAAAAGATTTTTAATTATTTTTTTGACTAACTTTTCTTTTCTATGAAAACATTTTTATTTTAGTTTAAATTTTCTTTTTAACAATTTTTTTTAAATATAAAAAAGTTAAAAATTATTGGTATCGCCCCGCGATTTTTTATCAATAATAGGGGTCAAAACCCCTCATTTTTATATCATAGATTTTATTTCATGATAATTTTACTACAAAAACAAAAAAAATCATTTTAAACTCATTTTTGATGTATTTTTGTTATTTTTATTAATTTTATGTTCTTTTAATTTTTATTTGACATTTTATTTTATTTGTGTTATAATACTATAATCAAATAAAAAAAATAAAAAGGTATAAAATATGATTAATTTACAAGCAAATGAAATGCAAATTAGAACAATGGAAGTCCATTTTGCTTTGAAAAATGGAACATTTGATGGTTCAAATAATGTAAAGATAATTAAAGGATATAGTTATCAAAATAAAGTTTTTAAAAATGGTATTTCAATGTATGCAAGACTTAATAAAGAAGGTGGAGTAAGCATGGATAAACTTGATTTAACAGTTTATGGATTATTGTATAAAGATATTGCAATGCTTTCAACAATCAATTTTAGACCCCTTCAAGTAATGAAAAATAGAGTAAGAGTATTTGCAGGGTATGGAAATGATGTTTCATTGATTTTTGAAGGTGATATAATAAAAGCAGCTGGTTCTTTTTCAGATCCAAATATACCATTCAAAGTTGAAGCTCAATCTGGTTATTTTAATAAAATAAAAATGAATGAAAATGTTAATATAAAAGGTCAAATAAAAGCATCAAAAGTATTTGAAACATTAGCAAAACAAAGTGATTTAACCTTCCAAAATGTTGATGTTGATGATGAATTAGATAATCCAGTGTTAGTTGGTGGTTCAACAGACCAAATTTTAAATTTAAGTAAAAAACTTGGAGTTCAGGCAAAAATAGATTCTGGTTCTTTAATTGTTGCAAAAAGAAACACACCTTTATATAAAGGTATATTAAAAATAGGAAAAGATTCTGGATTATTAAATTATCCAACACTAGATGAAAAAGGAATAAATTTCAGGATGAGATTTAATAAAAATATTAGATTTGGTAGTATAGTTGATATATCAACAATAGTTCCAAAAGCATCAGGATTATGGAGAATATATTCAATTGAATATAATCTTGAAAATTATCATGAAAGATTTGAAATAAGCATAAAAGCAAGTTATCTAAAAACAGGAGCAGTTAATTAATTATATAATTTAAAATTATATTGATTTATAATAGGAGAAACAAATGGGAAGATTAAAAGAAGAAAATATTAATATAAGAAAAAAATCTGGAGCACCAAAAAAAACAAACAAAGAAAAAGAAATGCAAACTAAGATAGAGAATGAAATTCTATCATTTATATCAGAAAATAATTATTCATTAAGAAAAGCTTGTAAAAAAGTAGGAATATCTCCTTCAACATTTATTGTTTGGTGTAATAATAATGATAAATTAATGACAGCATATAGAATGGCTTGTGATGAAAGAGTTGAAAGTTTATTTGAAGAAATATTAGAAATAGCTGATACTACTGAAATCGGTGAAACAGAAAAATCAACTCAAAATGGTCTTGAAATTACTCGTGGAGATATGATACAACATAGAAAATTAAAGATAGATGCAAGAAAATGGTATTTATCAAAAGTAGCACCAAAAAAATATGGTGATAAATTAGATATAGAACAAAAAATTGATGGTAATGTTGATGTTAATATTACTGAAACAGTGCAAATTTATTTACCCGATAATAACAGAGACAACAATAAATAAGAATAATTTATTTTAAAAAATATTTGACATTTATTTTATTTTATGATATAATATATTATATTAAAATAAAGGAGAATATTATGGATTTATCAAATTTTGTATCATTAAAAAGTTTAAAACTAAGTAAATATCTAATAAATGAAAATGGAGATTTATATAGCTTAAAAAGCAATAAAATATTAAAAAAAGAATTTTGCAAGAATGGCTATTTATCATATAAAATAAGAAATGATGATAACATATTAAAGCATTATCTAGAACATAGATTAGTAGCAGAAGGTTTTATTGAAAAAATTGAAGGAAAAAATATAATAAATCATAAAGATTTTAATAAAAAAAATAATAATTATAAAAATCTTGAATGGTGTAATATATCTGAAAACAGTAAACATTCATATACAAATGGAAGAAAAAGTCCAATGTTTAACAAACAAGGTAAAAGAGGAGCAGAAAATGTTACAAGCAGAAAAATAATTTGTTTAAATGATAATAAAATTTTTGATTGTATAACTGATGCAAGTAAATATTACAATATAGATAGAAGTAATATATCTAAGGTTTGTAATGGTAAATTTAAAAATAATAAAGGTTTTGTTTTTAAATATTTATAGGGAATTAATATGTCAATAATATTTAAGCCTCAAGAAAGGCAAGAAAGGTTCTTATCCTCCGAAGCAGATATTGCTTTATACGGAGGATCATGAGTTCTGCTGGAGGGGGTAAATCCCATGCTTTACTTATGGAAGCATTAAGAAATGTAAATAATCCTAAATATCGTGCTATATTTTTCAGAAGAACAACAACGCAAATAACAAACCCTGGTGGATTATTTGATAAAGCAAAAGATATGTATTTAAAATTACCTGGCACAAAAGTTAAAAATGATACATTAAAATTTATATTTAAAAGTGGTGCAGAAATTAAAATGAGCCATCTTGAATATGATAAAGATATATACAATCATCAGGGTGCAGAATATTGTTTAATGTGTTTTGATGAATTAACACATTTTACTAAAAGACAATTTATCTATATGCTTTCAAGAAATAGATCAACATCAGGGGTTAAACCATATATTCGCTGTTCAACAAATCCAGATCAAGATTCTTGGTGTAGATCATTTATTGACTGGTGGATTGATGATAATGGTTTTGCAATACCAGAAAGATCAGGAGTTATAAGATACTTTACAACAATTGATGGTGAGTTTAAGTGGGCTGATACAAAAGAAGAATTGTTTAAACACTACGGAGATTATGGACTTTCATTCACATTTATACCAGCATCTTTACAAGATAATAAAATATTAATGGAAAGTGATCCAAAATATTTATCTTCATTAAAAGCACTTGACCCCATTGAAAAGGCTAAATTATTAGATGGTAATTGGAATGTATCAAATACCAATTTTGGAAAAATATTATATAAAGATTATTTCAAGAGATTTGATAATACAATAACTCAAAATATTAAATACTGTTATATAGTATCTGATACAGCATCAACAGTGAAAACAAGCTCAGATTATAGTGTTATAATGGTTATTGGTATAACTAATGATAATGATTATTATATATTAGATTTGCATAGAGTTAAATTAGAAGCACCAGAAGTTGAACAATTATGTGTTGATTTATATTTAAAATATAAAACAAAATATAAATGCAGTAAAGTATTTATTGAAAAAGGGGCTGGAAATGCAATAATACAACACTTAAAAAAACTTAGAATACCTGTTTTTGAATTAACACCGGATAAAGATAAATACACAAGACTATCAAGAGTATTAGGTAAAATACAAGCTGGTTTTGTTTATGTTCCATATCAAGCTGTTTGGGTTCATACGTTCCTTCAAGAATGCGAAAATTTTAGGGCTGATATGAAACATATACCATTAGATAATGAATCAATAGGACATGATGATCAAGTTGATTGTTTATCGTATGGATTGAGTGATGATTGTTTAAATATAAGTAATTATAAAATGTTATTTAATAAAAACTTACTTAAATAAAAAAAATATTAAAAAAAAGTGAAAAAAAAACTTGACATTTTTGTTTTGTTATGTTATAATATCTCTATAATTTAATAAAAATTAATAGAGTATTACAAAAAAAAGGAAGAAAAATGAGTGATAAAAAAAGTAATTTTTATTCAAAATTGTTTAACATGAGAAACATTTTTAAAAAAAATAAAAATAATGATTTATATAAAGAACGTGGATTTGATAATGATACTAAATTAAATTACATTATAACAGGAATTGATGAAAAAGGAAAAACAATAAGCAAGACAATCGCTAACGATGCTGCTTATGCACCTATATATACAGATCAATTTTACATTCAATCAACTAATCAATTATTAATTGATAATGTTTTTATGGGTTATGCTGAAATGGCAGCACTATCTCAGAATGGGATGCTTAAACATATATCAGATACATTATCTGGGGATATGACAAGAAAAGGTTTTAGAATAGTAGATAAAGATAAAGTTGTTGATATAAATAATAATAAAGTTAATGATAGTAATAGTGATGAAAAAATAAAATTAATTGAAGCAAAATTCAAAGCATTAAAAATAACAAAAAACTTAAAAAAGGCTTTAAGTGATATGTTTATTTATGGTGGCTCAATGATATATATAAAAATGGATAATGCAAATGAAGTTGAAAATGGAACTTATGAACATGAAAATGAATTGATTTTAGATGAGTTTAATGTAAAAAGAAATAGTCTAGAATATATAAAAGAAATAGAACCATTATATACTTATCCAGTTATGTGGGTTGCAGATGATCCAACTGACTATAATTATTATAATCCAGTTTATTACACAATAATGGGTAAAACATATCATAGGTCAAGATTATTAAAATTTTTACAATTTGAAGCACAAGATATTTACAAACCAACTTATAATTTTTTTGGTATTCCATTGTTGCAATTATGTATTCCATATGCAAGAGATTTTGAAAAAATAAGAAATAATGTTGCAAACATAGTTGAGAGATTTAATCTTTCAGTTCTTGGCGTAAATATGGAAAACTCAATTGATGTATCATTAGATGATGATATTCAAGTTCAACAATCTTTAAAAAATAGGATTGAAACATTTAATGATGGAAGAAATAATTTTAATACATTAATTATCGATAAAGAAAATGAAAGTTTTGAACAAATACAAATACCACTTCAAAATCTTGATGTTTTATTAAATCAATCACTAGGATTTTTAGCAACAATTAGTCAAGTTCCTAAAACCAAATTATTTGGTGATAGCCCAACTGGAATGAATGCAACTGGTGAATATGATTTAAAAAACTATTGTAATAATATTAATACATTACAAAATCAAATATTACTAGATAACTTAACAACATTATTACAAATAATTCAATTAGATTTATTTGGTGTAATTGATGAGAATTTAGTAATTGAGTTTGAAACATTATATGATGCAAATGATTTGGAATTAAGTCAAATCAATTTAAATGATGCAAATACATTAGCAACATTAGTAACTGCTGAAATATTAAGTAAAAATGAAGCATTAAATCAAGTAACCAAATCTGAAACATTTAAGTTTAAAGATATTGAATTACCTGATGATATGTCAAATGATAATTATGAAGAAGCATATGATGAGTAAAATTAATAATGAAAAATATATTAAAATAAAACCAGTTAAACCAAATGAAACAATTTCTAGAGATTATTATTATACTCTTGAAAAAATGATTAAAAGCATGAATAAAGAGATTATTGATTGTGTTAATGATAAATATAAAAAGACCAATGAAACAATTAATGATGATGATAATAAAGTAATAGCAAGTGATTTTGGTGTTGTTTTAACATTTAATAAAAGTATTCAATCAATATTAAATAAATATATAAAAAAATTCAGTTCAATTTCTGATACATTATCAACCAGTTTTATTAATCAAATAAGTAAATATACAACAAAAAAACTTGATAATAACATTAAAAAAAAGACTGGTTTAAGTATAAAAACAAATAAAAATACTATATCATTTTTGGAAAAAAAACAATTACAAATTAATGAAAATGTTAATTTAATAAAAAGCATTCCAGAAAAATATAAAGAAAAAGTAAATATAATAGTTAATCAAAGTTTAATTCAAGGTCGTAATTTATCTTATTTAAATAGTGAATTAATGAAAATTGAAGGAATGACAAAAAGAAGAGCAAAAAACATTTCAATAGACCAATTAAATAAAGCAACTAATGTTGTTAATAATGCTAGAATGGAAGAGTTTGGAATAACAAAAGCAATATGGCAGCATTCTGGTGCTAGTAAAGAACCTAGACCAGATCATGTTGCAGCTACTGGAAAAGTTTATGACATTAAAAAAGGATGTAAAATTTCAGGTCAATATATTCAACCAGGTCAATTAATAAATTGTAAATGTATTAGTGTTCCAGTTATTGAAATTTAAAAGGACATAAAATGAAAAACATTATTTTAGTTAATGATAAAAAACTTAAAGTAAATGATAGTAAAAGCAATAGAGAAGTTGATGAAAATGGTTATATGAGAGTTTCAAATAATATATTAACATCAGCTGAAATAAGTGAATATATTGGAAAAGAGATTGCTGGCTATGAAAAGATTGGTTTAGATCCTAATAAAACTTATAAAATTTATAGACCAATTGATGAGCTAGAGAAAGCATTACCAAATTTTAAAAATTTACCATTACTATCAGACCATATTTATATTAGTGCTAGTAGCCCTAAAAAAGATATTCATATTGGTAGTATAGGATCTGATTTAAGAATTGAGGGTGATGATTTAATTGGTGATTTAATAATAACAGACCAGAAATTTATTGATAAAATAAATGAAGGTTTGACAGGATTAAGTTGTAGTTATACTTATGTTCCTGTTATAGAAGAAGGAGAATATAACGGAGATAAATATGATATAAAAATGACTGAAATAACAGGAAATCATGTAGCACTTGTTGATAACCCTAGGGTTGGAAAAGCTGGTGTAAGTGATAGTAAAGAAGTTAATAACATTAAAAAAGGAAATAAAGAAATGAGTATTTTTAAAAAACTATTTAGTATTAATAAAGTATTATCAAAAGATTCTGATGTTAGTAAAGATGATATTGTTGAAACAATATTGGAAATAGCAACAGGTGAAGATGAACATGCTGATAAACTAAAAATGATTGGTGAATTACTTAAAAAAGCATCTGAATTAAAATCTGAAGACGAAGATGAAAATCAAGTTCAAGATGAAGATGAAAATCAGGTTAGTGATGAAGATGAAAACAAAGTTGAAGATGAAGACAATAAAGTTCAAGATGAAGATTTAGTTGTTTCTGCTGATGAAGAAGATGATAAATTATCTGCATCAGATAGTAAAACATTACTAAAAAAAATCAAAGCTTTTGATTCAGCTGTAGTATTATGTGAAAAAGTTGTAGGTTCTGGAAAAGTTGATAGAAACTCATTTAATTACAATACTGATAAATTGGTTAATTCTGTTTTAAAATCTAAAAACATTGCTTTTGATTCTAAAACATTAAATCAAAAATTGGCATTAGTTGAAGCATTAAGTATTGTTAAATCAAATAATACAAATACAAATTCAACTAAAAATAAAACACAAGCGAATGATAGTGCAAATAATGCATCATCTTCAAAAAGTGTTTTTGAGTTATTTAATAAATAATTTTAAAAGGATATAAATTATGGGATTTCAAAAATCAGTAACAGATCTAAAAAGAGCAATTCCTGGTGATTCATATGGTAGCGTATTCTATCCTACAGTAGGAAGAGTAGTATCAGATTTAGTAACTGTTGGTAAATTTTGCTGGATTGATTCAACTCATCCAACAGGTGATTATGTTTCAATTACAAAAGGAACTAATGTATTGTTAGCTGGATTAGTATTTAGATCAATGAATACAGTATGGAATGAAGCAGATTATAATCTTGGATATTCAATGAATATTGGTAAGGGTTATGAATGTGAAGTTGCTAATCAAGGTTCTTATTATGTTAATTTATTTGCATCATTAAATGCTGGTGCAGCAGTTAATTTAGGTGAATCAGTTTATGTTGAAAATGCAACTGGAAATGTTGTAGTTGGAGTAACTACACAATCTGGATATACTAAAACAGACTTTAAAGTAGCAGTATCTGGTGTAGTTGGAGACTTAATTGTTATTTCAACTGTATTAGCAGTTAATGCTTAATTTTATAAAAAGGAATAAAAAATGGCTTTTAAATTAACAGATGAACAAGTAAAAGAATTGGAAGCATTTGGTTTCTCTTCTGTAAATCAAATCAAATTCTTGGCAAAAGATAGTGCAGATGCATTAAGAACTATTGCTAGTGATTCAAGTTTCCAAGAAAATAGTAATGGTGTGCCAGCATTCTTTACTACAATCTGGACAAATACTATGATTGATCAAGTTGTTAAAGCAATGACAGCATCAATTGTTGGTGAAGAAATGCAACAAGGTGATTGGACTACTACAAACGTTAAAGTTCCAACAAGATCTTTTACATATCAAAATGCTCCTTATGGTGATTTTTCTTTAGAAGGTCAATCTGGGGATAACTACAACTGGGAAAATAGACAAGTATATAAAATGCAAAACAACATTCAATACGGTGATAGTGAAGTTGATACAATGGCAACAGGTAAAATTGATGTTGTTGGTTCAAAAAGACAATCACAAGCTATTGGTTTTGCACAAGATTTTAATACTATATTCTATTTCGGTAAAGATGGTATGGAAATTTATGGATTAATTAATGATCCTGATAATAACCCTGCTATTCCAAGTTCACAAAATGCAGCTGGAACAAGCACTTATCTAAAAGATAAAGATCCTAATGAGATCTATAATACAGTTTTAGATATGTATACTGAATTATCAGCAGAAAATGGTGGTAATATTACTATGCAAGATAAAATGTATTTAATTTTATCTCCAAAACTTGCTCCACTTTTCAATAAAGTGACTCAACAATTCTTGAAATCAGCTAAAGCAGCTATTGCTGAAAACTTGCCAAATCTTGAATTTGTTGAAGCACCTCAATATGATAATATTGGAACTATGCAATTAGTATTGGATAATGTATTAGGACAACGTGTTGTATATAATGCATTCACATACAAATTCAGATCTCATGGAGTAATCAGAGAAAGATCAGCATATGTTGAAAAAGCAAGTGCTGGAACTGCTGGTGCTATTGTTGCTTATCCTGCTGGTGTTTGCACTATGACTGGTGTATCTCCAACAGCTTAATAGAAATTATTCATAGAAAAAGAAAGAGATATTTAAATAAAATTTTAAATATATTTTTTTAAATAACTTTTCTTTTCTATGTAATATTTTTTTATTTTAATAATTTTATTTTAGTAATTAAAAAAGGAAAAAAAAATGGCTTATATTTATAATCATGATGCTTTAAGTATTAAATTAGAAATTGATGGAAAAACAATTGTAATTAATGGTAAAAATCAAGCAAAGATATGTTCTAATGAACCAATGTTTACAGTAGTTGAAAATGATGTATTAGTTGAAAAATTATTTGAAAAATACAAATATTTACCACAAATTAAATCTGGAAAAATATTTTATGAAAAAACAAAAGCAAGTGCAATATCTCATGCAAATGATTTCAAAGATGAAAAAGTTTTAGGTTCTCAAGCAACAGATAATGACATGGAACATAAAAAAGAAACAAAAAAAGGGAAATAAAATGGAACTAGATATTCAAGCTTTTAGAGAAAAATATCCACAATTTGACAATATAGATGATACTACATTAGAAACGTTGTGGGATACTCAACGCTTAGTATCTACTAAATTAATGAAGATTGTTAGACCAATAAGACAAGAACATTGGAGATTTGTAGTATTAGCACATTTATGTCAAATACAAGAAAATGGAATTGTTGGTAGATTATCTTCAGCAGTGACTGGTTCAGTTCAAACTCAAATTCAATATGATGGTTCTTATCAATGGTGGAATCAAACAATATACGGAGCACAAGTTGCAACTGTATTTAGGCTTGTTGGAACAGCTACATTAATTTAATAAAGGTCAATAAAATGAAAGTAAGTATTGAAAAAAAAGTAAATGAAAAACTTGCAAATAAATTAAAAAAAATGATTGATGATAGCAAAAAAGAATTAAGAGTTGGATTTCTAGAAGGATCTTATTATCCAGATTCAGATAAAACAACAGCAGAAGTTGCAGCATTAAATGAATATGGTCATGAGGAAGTTCCTCCTAGACCATTCATGAAACAAACTATTGATGCAAATAATAAAAAATGGATGGAAATATTTGAAAAAAAATTAAAAGATTTTGATTATAATATTGAAAAAACACTTAATTTTTTAGGTTTGATAGCAATGGGTAATGTAAAAGAAACTATTTTAAAAGGTAATTTTGCTCCACTTAGTGCTGAAACAATTAAGAAAAAAGGTCATTCAAAACCATTAATTGATACAACCCACATGTTAAACTCAGTTGAATATGAAATAAAAAATAAAGGAGAATAATAAATGCTTAATTTATTAAAGATAACTAAAAAAGCAATAAATATGATTTCTCCATACTTACCTGTCTCTATATATAAATACACTGGACAAACTAATAATTTTGGTAAAATTGAGGCTAATTATAATATAATAAATATTGATGCTCAAATACAATCAACAAATAAAAAAGAGTTAAAAGGAATTGAAGGAATAATGTTATCAGATTCATATTTAACATTTTATTTTATAAAACAAGACTTAGGAACAACTGATAGAGTATTAAAAGAGGGTGCAGATTTCATTTTATTTAACAATGTAAAATATAAAATAATTAAAGTTATAGATAGTTTTAATACTGATTTCATTTCAGTAATGTGTTCTGAATTTAAAAAGGAATAATTATGGATGAAGTAATAAAAGGTATATATATTTTTTTAAGTAAAGTAAGTGAAAATTTTGTATTACCTGAAAATATATATTTAGGTTATCAAAATGAAGGAAGTGTTAATAATGATAATTTTATAATATTTTATATAATTGGTAAAGATATTAAATCAACTCCTGTTTACAAAGATAATATTATTGATAATCAAATTACTTATAAAAATATAGCATATGTTGATTTTCAGGTTGATGTTTACGGTGATAACTCATTGGATGTTATCAGTAAACTTGAAGCATATTTAAACTCAAGAGCTGCAAATGATTTTTTTAAAAAAAATAACATAAACATGAGTACGTTTATTAATCAGCCAGTTTTAAATTTATCTAATATTTTAGATAATAAAAACTTTACACAAAGATATACATCAAGATTTACATTATTTACAAATTATGATTTAACAGTTGATTATGATTATTTTAATTATGATGAATTTAAAGAAAATTTCAAACTTTATTTAGTGCAAAACAATAAAATTATAAATTAATTTTAAAAAAGGAAAAACAAATGGCAACAAACAACAGCATTTCAATGGATAAATTAATACCAATTGATTCAGCAGTGATTAACCCTGCAGCAAAATATATGAGAATGATCGGTTTATTTTTAACTGATAGCATTCAAATACCAACTTCACAAAGAGTATTAAATTTTACATCAGCAAAAAATGTTGGTAATTTCTTTGGATATGAAAGTAAAGAATATTATGCAGCATCTTTATACTTTAAAAAATATAATGGTTCAACTACAACTGCACCATCAATAAATTTTGCAAGATACATTAAAAATACTACATTCTCACAAATAGTTGGTGGAAGTGTTTTATTAAAACTATCTGCTTTAAAACAAATAACAGGTTCAACATTTGATATTATATTAAATGGTGATACTTATTCAAGTGGAATAGTTGATTTATCAACAGCAACATCATTTTCAAATGTTGGTGAAAAAATAGTAAGTGCTTTAAAAGCAAATAATACTGAATTGTCAACACTTGATATAACAATGAATTTTGATTCAAATAGAAACAATTATATATTGTCAATTAATACAATATCAACAGCATATATATTTGAAGATTGTCCTGAAACAGCATTATCAACAGGTTTGTCAATGACTAAAAAAACTGGTGCTTATTTAAGTAATTCAGTTGCAGCTCAAACACCTGCTAAAAACATGGATGAAATTGTATCAACTACAAAAAATTGGATTTCATTTACTAAGTTAATAACATTAACTGAGGAAGAAGAATTAGCATTATGTGATTGGGTTAATACAAAATCAACTAATTATACTTATATGTTATTTACACAAGATCAAACAGTATTAGATATTAATAATAATGATAATATTGTTGGATTAGTAAAAGATTATGGATATAAAAATATAGTAATGTTGTGGGGTGATGTTGATTTAGCTACATTCACAATGTCTGTTGGTGCTCAAATTAACTATACTGCAAAAGCTGGAGCAATAACATTTGCTTATAAGAGTATGGCTGGTTTAACTTACACTGCAAACACAGATGAAGAATATGATGTATTAATGTCAAAAGGTGTGAATTTCTATGGTAAATTCTCAACAAAATCAGATGAATTTTTATTCTTCCAATATGGTGTTATTACTGGTGATTTCAAATATATTGATAACTTTTATAATCAAGTATGGTTAAATGATGCATTACAAAATAAATTAGCAGTTCAATTTGGTTCAGCTAAAAAAATTGGAAATGGAGACATTGGATACAATCAAATCAGATCAACTGTTAATATAGTAATGGGATATGCTTTAGATAATAAAGTTTGTGAAACTGAGGTATTAATAACTGATGATGAAGCAACTGAAATTGAAAATATTTTAGGCTTTGACATTTCTGGTGATTTATATAACAATGGATATTATTTGTATATTGGAACTCCAACTCAAGAAAATAAATCTGAGAGAGTTGCTCCAGATAGTCTATTATTCTATACTAATAATGGTGCTATACAAAAACTTCCAATTAAAACTTATTTTGTATTATAATATAAAGGAGACTAAAAATGTCAGGAACATCAAATACAAATTTTTTTCAAGCAACATCTAGTAATTGTGTAATTACTTATTCAAGCTCTGCAATACCAAATCCAATTGTTTTACAAGGATTTTCAGTTGATACAATGCTAGAGGTTGAAGATGTTGATAATGTTGAAGTAGAAATTGGTTTGGATGGTGCAGTTCAATCTCACATTAAGCCAGTTTTATTACCTTTTAAAATAACTTTCTTTGCTGGTTCTCCATCAATTACAGATTTATCAGCAGTTCAAGATGTCCAAACAAATACTGGACTTGTTGTTGCTGGTGAATTAAATGTATATATTCCATCAATAAATAGAACCTTTAATTACAGACATTTTGTAATTAAGAGTGCAAATGGTGGATATGGATTGGCTCAAAAAGTAAAAGATAGAACATTTAATTGTGTTTCAAGATTACCTAATCAATCAATTATTCCTTCAAATTTACCTGGTGCTGTTGCAGCTCAGTTAAGTAGAATAATTGGAAAAGGAACTGATTCAATTGCAGGTTTATTCTAAAAATTTTTTAATGAAAGATGTATTTTTATATACATCTTTTTTTTAATTTATTGAATAATAATTATAACATTTATTTGTAATTAATAAAAAAATTGGTGAATTTGAATTGTTATTTTTTTCACCCAGTAATTCAAATGATTTAATTATATTGTTAGCAGTGTCAACACTTATATTCATTTTAATTAATGCTTCAACAAAGTAGTATCCATCAACAATAATAAAAACTTTATCATCTATCATAATAAATCCTTTCTTTTAAAAATATATATATTATATCATAAAATAATATATTGTCAAAAAAAATATATAAAAAAAATATTTAAAATATAAAAAGGGACAATGTCCCCAAAAAAGGGACAATGTCCCCTTAAAAATAAAAATACAAGATAAGTTATTGTTGTGATTTATTATTAATTGATTTATTTAAAATATTGGGGACAATGTCCCTTTTGTGGGGACAATGTCCCTTTTTATAAAAAATCAAATAAATTTCATTGATAAGTTATTGAGTTAATATTTTATTTTTGATTTCATTAAAATAATAAAGTGACAATGTCCCCTTATTTTTGGGACAATGTCCAAACACTTAATAAAAAACATAATAAAATAAAATCAAATCAATAACTTATATCAATATTTTATATCAAAAAAAATCACCTCATAACTTACTGATTTGATTTTGTTTTTTAGACCCTTACGCGTACGCGTGTGCGCGCGCTTTTTAAGATATTTTAAATATTTTTATCTAAAAAAATAAAAATATTTAAAATATTTTTAAGATCTTAAAAGCGCATACGCGCGAAGTGCATAGCACTTTGTTTAAGATTTTTCTTTTTTTATGTTAAAAACTAAAATAAAATGGATAAAAAAGAAAAAGTAATTTAAAATAAAAATTGTTAAAATTGAAAAGTATTTCATAGAAAGAAAAAGTTATATTAAAAAAAATATATTAAAATTTTTGACTAATTATTTTAACAAACTTTTCTTTTCTATGTAATTATTTTTATTTTAGTTTAAATTTTCTTTTTAACAATTTTTTTTAAATATAAAAGAGTTAAAAATTATGGGTATTGCCCCGCGATTTTTTATCAATAATAGGGGTCAAAACCCCTCATTTTTATATCATAGATTTTATTTCATGATAATTTTATTACAAATATAAAAACAAGTTAAAAATATAATGATTTTATTTTGATTTTAATTATATAAAATAAATTTGACATTTTAATTTACTTATGTTATAATATATCATTAAATAATTGGAGAACAAAATGAATAATGATTTATATGGAAGTAGAGAAATCACTAGCGATAATAATGAAACTAATTCTCTAGACTTTATTTTAACTAAAGCATTACAAAAAATAAATACTATGATGCCAGCAGAAATAGCAGAGGATCAAGAAGAAGATAGTTTTTTTGTTTCTGTAAAAATTTCAGTTAATAATTTAGATGGGAATATGAACCCAATATCTCAACCTACTATTCATAATGTTCCAGTTAATTTTATTGGTGGTGGAGATATTGGGATAATTACTAACTATAAAAAAGGTGATAAAGTAATTGTAGGTTTTTGTTCTAGGGATATATCAGTATTTAAAAAGACATTTAAACAATCAAATGTAAATTTATTTAATGTTTGTGATATCCAAGATGCAGTTGTTTTATGCTCATTAAGAAATAAAAAATATAAAAATTATATAAAAATAACAGATGATGGAATAGAAATATTAACAGATAAAGATATTAAAATAGAGTGTCAAAATGCAACAATAAAAGCAACTAATATTTTATTAGATGGTGATGTTAATTTAGGTGGAAATGGTGGTTCATTAGTATTAAATTCTGATGCAAAAATATTAGATGGAGATGGTAAAAACTGCACAATAGTTAGCACAGGAACATCAAAAACAAAGGCACAGTAATAAAAAGCTTCATTAGTTAAATGGTATAACAATTGTTTTGTAATCAATTATTAATCGTTCGATTCGGTTATGAAGCACCAAATTAATGGGACATTGTCCCCAAGATTATTTTTATTTTTTTTATATATTTTTTTTGACAATATATTATTTTATGATATAATATTAACATAAATAAAAAATAGTAGTGAGTTAAAGTGTTACTTCAATGCTTAATAAAAATACACTATAACAATGTTCTCTATTTTTTATTTACTTTAATAACAAAATAAGGAGAATAATATGGTAAAAGAAAAATTTGAAAGTAAAAATAATGTAAAATCTATTAGACAAGATTTTAAAAATAAAGGAGTATTTTATACTGATGTAAAACTTGCTGAATTAATGAAATCTTATATTGATATAAATGTTAATGAAGTATATGATCCAACATGTGGAGATGGTTCTTTATTATCAGTCTTTAATGATAGTGTTATAAAATATGGTCAAGAAATAGATGAAAAACAATTAAATATAGCAGAAGAAAGATTAACTAATTTTATTGGTTTTTATGGAGATACATTAACTAGTCCAGCTCTTAAAGATAAAAAATTTAAATGTATAATGGCTAACCCACCATTTTCAATAAAATGGAATCCAGAAAATATTGATAAACAAGATAATAGATTTAATAATATTCCAGCATTACCTCCAAAATCAAGGGCAGATTATGCTTTTATATTACATATATTAAACTATCTTGATGATGATGGAATTGCATTATGTCTATGTTTTCCCGGTATTTTATATAGAGGAAGTAATGAAGGTAAAATAAGAAGATGGATTATTGAAAATAATTTTATAGAAAAAGTAATAAGAATACCAGCAAAAAGTTTTATAGATACTTCAATAGAAACTTGTTTATTAATATTCAAAAAAAATAAAGAACATACAGATATTGAATTTATAGATGGCGATAAAATACATATTGCATCAATTAAAGATGTTATTGAAAATGATTATTCTTTATCATTTAATAATTATATAAAAGAAAAAGAAGAAATTAAAGAAAAAATAAATCCATTTAGTTTTGTTTCTAGTTCTCATAATACAGTAATTCAATCATTAGAAAGTTTTTTAAGTATTAATCAACTTGTTAGTGAAATTGAAAATTGGAATTTTAAAGAAATATCTAAAAAATTAGAAGAAGATATAAAATTAATTTTTGATAAATATAAATAAGGAGTAATAAAAATGATTAAATTTAATAAATATAAAAACAAAAAAATAGTTTATGATAACATAAAATTTGATTCAAATCTTGAAAAAGATTTTTATATATATCTTTTAAATTCATTTAAAAAAGAAGATATTATAATTCAACCCAAATTTAACTTATTACCAAAATTTGAAAAGAATAATAAGAAATATAGATGTGCTGATTATGTTGCAGATTTTCAAGTTAATGATGTAGTTTATGATGTAAAAACAATGATTACAGCAACACCAGTTTTTAAACTAAAAGAGAAATTATTTAATTATTTTTACAAAGATTTAATACTAATTTGTGTAAATAAAACAACAAAAAAAATGCAATCAGAAGGTTATGATGAATTTTGTGAATATAAAATAATTGAAGATTATAGAAAAAAAAATAAAAAGGAAAAGAATAATGAAAAAGATGAAGAGATTTAGTTTGATTTTTCAATATTATATTTATCATATTGCCATTGCTATATATTTATCAATAGTTTGTTAAAAAGGATTTATGATGATTTCAATGAAATTAGATGAAAATTATGATATATGCTTAAATGAATTAGGTAATATAGCAACAGTAATAGATAATGAAAGTGTTAAACAAAATGTAATTACAGCATTAAAATTAATTCAAGGTGAATACATATATAATATTTATTTAGGTATGCCTTGGTTCTTTTTTTTGGGGGATACTAATTTTGATGATGAAATTTTTAAAGAATATATAAATGAAATAGTATTAAATGTTTATGGTGTAAGTCAAGTTTTAGAATCAAGTTATATTTATGATAGAGAAAAAAGAATATATAACTACACTTTAACTATTCAATTAACAAATGGAGAAATAGAAAATGTTACAACAACACAATAATGAAAGTTTTTATGAAAGTAGTCAAGGTGTATCAACATATGATTATGGTATAGTAGTAAAAACAACTGATGAATTAATATTACAAGCACAACAAATAGTTAAAAATACATTCGGAGCTAATATAAATTTAGATCCATCTACACCTCAAGGTTTTTTAGTTCAACAAATTGCAGATGCATTAGTTGAAAGACAAAATGAAATATTAACTTGTTATAATAATTTAAATCCAAATATAGCAGCAGGTCAATTTTTGGATAGTATAGCAAATTTTAATCAAATTGAAAGAAAAATTGCTACTCAATCAACTGCTGTTTTAAATATAACTGGGTTATCAAGCACTGTTATACCTGCAAAAAGTCAAGTATTAAATGTCAATGGGGATATTTTTTACAATAAAGTTGATATAATTATACCTTCAACAGGTGCAATATCATCAACTTTTTACTCTGAAGCTTATGGAGAGATACCAATTGTTGGTATTGATAGAATATATAGCACTGTAAATGGGTGGGATACTGTTGAAAATAAATTAGATATATACGAACATCCTATCGGAACTGTGGGTATAATAACTGAAAATGATTATTCTTTTAGAATTAGAAGAGAAAATTCAGTTAATTTATCAGCTTCTGGATCATATCCAGCCATTCAATCAGGATTATCAGCATTATCAGGAATAACAAATGTTATAATGTTTCAAAATATTGAAGATGTTGAATTAACTATACCAAATATGCCAGAAGATTTTAAATTAAAACCAAATGCTATATTTTCAGTTTTAGATTATGATGATAATGAAGATATAAAAAACAATATTGCAACAGTATTTTATGAAAAAAAATCAGGTGGATGTGTATTACAAAATTACTCAACTGGTGCTCAATCACAAAATAAAGAGATACCATCATGTCCAATTCCTTTTATAGCAAAATGGAATAAAGCAGATAGAATTGGAACAGAAGTTAGAGTCACATTATCACAAGCTTATAAAGATGCAGGTAAATATCCAGCATCAAGAACTCAAACATTAGAGCAAATAGTTCAAGATATTATATATAATAACTTCAAATCTGGTGTTAATGTTTCAATTGGTGAAAAAATATATCCTTCATTATTTATTGAAATACTTGCTGAAAATGGTATAGCATATATAATAAAAGTTGAAATAGCATATAAGTTAGATACACCAGAATTTACAACTGATGGTTTAAATTATTATAATAATCAAATTGCATACATAGAAAATAAAGAAGATATATTAGTTGTTTATGCTTAATTTCTTTTTCTATGAAAATATTTTTTTTGGAGAAATTTTATGGAAAATAGTGTTTACGTACAATATGAAAAAAGCACTAAATTATTAACTTTAACAAGTGAAATACAGAAAGCATTTACTACTGTATCTCCTACATCTAGACCAAATGAAAATTATTCAATTTCAGAGTTTTTGAATTATAATTTTTTAGATATAAATACATGTGGTGAAGAGGGGCTATTAAATTGGGGTAGAATATTAAATAGAAGTAATATAGTTAAAGCATCAGCCCCAAATGTAGGTTTTGGCTTTAAAGTTAATAACCAACCATATACACCAAATCAATATCCAGAGGTGTTTGATAAAGCACCTTTTTACACTGATTCTGATATTGATGTTGGAGATTATACCATATTAACTCCAAATCAATATAGACAATTATTGAAGTTTACTTATTTAGTTAGTATTAATAATTGTAGTATAGATCAAATAAACAATATTATTCAGTTTTATTTTAAAGATAGGGGTGTATGTTATTGTTATGAAATATATGATGAAGATAATAATGCAACAATGAAAATAAAATATGTATTTGAATTTCCATTACAAAATTGGGAAAAAAATTTATTCTTATATTTATTAAATGTGTTGCCAACTCCTGCTTGTGTAGCAGCAGAATATTCATTTGTTAATTAAAAAAGGACATAATAATGAGCGAAATAAAAGCTAAAAAATATAGTTTAACAAAAAAAGAAACAGTAAATAATACAAATCCAACTAATGTTTTAAAATATGAATTTGCAGAAGATGGTAATAAATATAATATTGCAAATGATAGTAGCTCAGAAAATGCTATTGTATCAGCTAAAAAAGGCTTTCCAGCAGTAATGAGTGAACAAATTGGTATTGCTGGTGGAACACCAGTTTCAAGACTTGATTTTAATAGTGCTATTAATTATGTATTTAAATATATATCATATTTTAGTCAAGGTGGACTTTCACAATTTAATAGTGATATATCTAAAATAAATGGATATCAAAAAGGTGCAGTTGTTATTGATACTGAAAAAAAATCATTTATGATTAATTTAGTTGATAATAATGTTGATAAAGATACAGGTTGGTTTCAAATATCATATAAAGATATAATCGATATTAATGGAGAAATAACATTTAATGGTAATACATATACAACATTAGAAGGTAATTTTGTATTAATTAATTCAACTAATGCTGATTTTACACATCGTCCTGATGTAATTAATGCAGGAACATCAAATAATCATTTTGCAACATTAGGTGATTCAAGTGGAATAAATCAAAATACTGTATTTAATAAAGACTTTATGGAAGCAGTTAGTTTTACTTTTGTATTTAATAAAAATCTTAATATTAGACAATATTGTTTTTCTGGGGGAACATCAGCAACAGCATATAGAAACATAGCAATGTTTCCAGAAAATTCATCATTTAATAGCTTACAAAATTCAGTTATTAATAGATCAAAAAATAATAAAGAAACTGATGGAATTGATTTCTTAGATTATAATGCAAGTTATACAAGTAATACAAATTACACAAATATTTTTTCATCTAATTTTATATATACAAACTATGGAAATTGTGCTTTCAATAATAATGATTTAAATAATTCACAAACTTATATATCTAATAATTTAATTAATTTCAAACATAATGATAATAATGTAATAAGTAATTTGTATTTATCAACAACACTTAATACAAGTTCAACTGATAATTTTTCAAATGTGTCAAGTAATTATTATTATGTTAATTTAATGTTTAATTTTAATAATAAAGAAATGCAACAAACTGATATATATATTAGACTTTTTGGAATAAGTTATGCTGGATATGGTTTATATAAATCAGCATACAATTCTGGGAAAATATCAACATTAAAATGTCCAATTGTTCAATGTAATGATAAAGATTTAAATAAAAATTTTTATTTAATAGTAAATGCAGCTAAAAAAACTGAAACAAATACAATTCAATATAGACTATTAAAAACATATGATTTTAAAAATTTTGAATATTTGACTTATAAAAATACAAGTGGAGTATATGATTTTAGATGGAAAAATTTAAATTTAAATCCAGATTCGGGTTATTCAATATTACCAAGCTATAATTTAACATATGCTGATAATGATATTTATGTTATAACATCAAATACATCTTCAGATTTTGTTTATGTATTTAATCATAATTTATCAACTTTTGATAAAATTTCAAACATAGAAATAAGAAATATAACAGGAACTTATAATAATGGTTGTATTGATCCAGTTTTTTATGATTACAATTTAAGAGAATTAGATAATATTGATTATAATTATCAAATTGAATATTATACAAAAAACAATATATTGAAAGATTTTTCAATTGGGTTAAGATATTTTGAGGGTAAGTTTTATTATATAAGCACTGTAAAAAATGCTTCAAATAATTATAATTTAATGTGTTATAATGTGTTTGATAAAACAACAACACAAACTAATATTAGTATATCATCACAAACAACACAATTATCATTATCAAGATTTAAAAGAATAAATGAAAATACATTTTTAGTTAATTTATTTACGCCATTTTCTGGAAATATATATTTAAATGATATATTATTGACTGATTATAACTTTTTTTATTCAAGTGATTTTATTAATTTTAGTGCTGCTAGTTTGTTAAATTCAAACTTAGCATTAACAAATACTAATAAATTTTTAGATAGTAATATGTATTTTTATAATAATAATATATTAATAATGCCAAATAGTTCAACACTTGGCATGAATGCAAATGGAGTATTATCAACTAATTTTCCAATTAATTTTAATACCTCAGCAATTGGTGGGACTTATTTTTTAGAAACAAGTGCATATAATTATACAAATAGTTATCAAAATACTAATAGCACATTTAAAAAACCAATATATACAACTGATTTAATTACATATAATTATTTAAATATTGAAGATTTTGATACTGACTGGGCTACTGCTATTGCATCAATAGCATCAAGATTAATGTATACATTTTTTACTCAAAAAGATATTGGAAAAGTATTTTTAAATATATGTTCTGATTTTAGTAATACATCAAATGTATATAATAAATCAATAACTTATGTTTCTGATGATGGTGTTAATTATACTAAAATTTCATCAATTCCAGTTTATACATCATATTCAACAAATAGAGTAAATGGTGAATATATATATATTAAAAATGGAAAAGTTTTTAAAGAAAATTATATAACTAATACTAATAAAAATTACTTACAAGTATTAAATGAAAATAATGAATGGGTTAATACTAATCTAATAACATCAGATTGGTCTTCAACTGATACAGAAAATTGTTTTTATCTAGGATACTTTTTGAGTGGTGTATTATTTTTTGATAATACTTATTTTAAAAATGTGTATTATTTTACAACAAAAACATCTCCTGATGGTATTTCAGCTAAGTTTGTATATAGTAAAACATTTAAATCTACTGATGGTTTATATTGGGAACAATGTAATATAAAAAGTAATAAATGGGGTTATATAACAACTGCTACAAATACTACACCAGCATATAATGACACTGATAAAAATAAAGTATTTTATAGTAATCAAAATTGTTATATGCCATCATTTATTTATAAAGGAATTTAATAATGATACAACCAAATTTAATTATTTATCCATTTGCTGTTGATGGGGACATTGTCCCTATTCCAACAGATGGAACACAAGAAAGTAATTTTACATCTCAAAAAATTGGTTTCCCAGAAACTATGAGCGAAGATGTAAATGTGCCAAGGTCAGAAATGAATGGAGTATTTAATTTATACTCACAAGTTATATTATTTATTAATACTGGTGGTTTCTATACTTTTGATCCACTATATACTGATGGATATAAAAATGGTGCAGTATTGTTTTGTTTTTTACCTGAATTTAAAGGTTTTTTAATTAGTAATAAAGATAGTAATACAAGTAATTTCTTAACTGATTTTAATGCTTTTGTTGGTGATGATACAAAGCCTTGGAGTAAAATAACTTCATATTTACCAGATATAACTGATGTTGATGGAGAGATAACATTTAATGGTAATACACATACAACTGGAATAGCTAATTTCAACATGTTAAAAGCAATTGATGCTAACTTTATAAATAGACCAATTATTACATCACTACCATCAGAAGATATTATAATAAATGGTGAAACACATAAAAGCAATGAAGTAGCAGTTTTGGGTGATTTACAATCATCATCTGATGTAAGATGTAATGTAGATCAAGGTTTTGGAGGTCAAATAACTGATACTGGATATAACTCTGATACATTCCCCGGAATAAAAGATGGTGGTAGTATTGGTAAATGGGCTAATATTGATGTAGTATTTTCAGAGTTTGCTAATAGTGCAGTATGTCAAGTTGTTTGCAAATGCGCTAGTTTTGCTGTTATTAATGGATATGGAGATTTAACTGGAAGAGATTATCAAATAACAAATGCATCAAATTATTTGACAAGTTTTGGATTGACATTTGGTGAGTTTTTTCCATTAGCTCAAACATTTTTATCAACAAGTGGGGTATCAATAACATATGATGGTACTAATATAAATCTACATGTGGATGGTGGAAACTGCTCTGAAATAAGACAAACATATTTAAAATTTATATCTGTTGTTGTTAGTCCAGAAGTTTTATTAAAAAGAGAATTAGCAGCTCAATTAACTCAACATTTAGGTGCTGAAATATTAATGATAGATAATGATTTATCATCTATTAATTATATAAAAAATGGTGATTTATTTAACTTTAATTCTTTAAAAAATCAATCTAAATTTTTAATGTCAATTGAAAATTATAATAATGTTGGTGTTATAAATAAGATAAAAAATGGTGAAATAGTTTTAAATAAAAAAGTAAATAAAAAAACATTAAATGAAATAGAAAAAAGATTAAAGTCAAATGAAAAATTTGATATGTGGAATGAGTATTTAAATTAAAAAAAAATATATCATAGAAAAAGAAAGTTATGTTTAAATAAATTTTAAAAAGTTTTTTTGAATATACTTTTCTTTTCTATGAAAAAGTTTTCTTTTTAAATAAATTTTTTTTAAAGGAAATAAAAATGAATGGAATAGTTTTTAATGAAGAATTAAATAAAAATGTTGTTGATTTTGATTTATGTAATTACAGAATAGATCAAGTTGCATTAAGTATTGATAATAATATATATTTAAATTCTCCAACTCAAATAACAAGTGATATTATATTCACTGTTTTGAGAGTTGACGATAGTAATAACTTTATTCAAAAATTAGAAACACCAGATCAAAACTGTTATTTTTTAAGAGTTTGGAATGGTTTAAGCTGGGATGATTGGTCAACACCACAAGGGACAGGAAGTCCAGATGGTGGAGCATTATCAGTTAAAGTTGAAAGTAATGATAATACTATTTCACAAAATGGTAATAGTGTATATAATGGTAATTTAAGACAAATTACTGTTAATTTGTCAGCTGTATTAACTGGCTATGCAACTGAAAATTGGGTGAATAATCAAGGTTTTTTAACTCAAAACAGTTTAAATGGTTATGCTACTGAAAGTTGGACTACACAAAACTTCTTAAAAAATGCTATATTAAATATAACAACTCCCGATAATAAGACTAATAGTAATAGCACTATTAACTTATTAAATGGTTCTAATATTCAAATAACAAGTGATGGTAATGGAAATATTACAATAACATCAACTGGAAGTGGTGGAAGTGGAGTCACAAAAGTAAGTAGTGCTAATGATGATATTAATGTAGCAAATGAAACAACTGAGCCATTATTAACATTAAATTCGACAGTTGATGGTTCTGCTAATAAAATAGTTAAATTAAAAAGTGATGGAAAAATGGGTGCTATTGATGTTGGTGTAAATGCATTAGCATTAAATCCTCAAACTGCATTAAATGATAAAATAAATACTATATTATCAGCAATAAATAATAGAGCTAGTTTTCAGTATTCAAAAATGAGATTTGTTGATCCTGATGGAGGAAACAATAATAACTCAGGATGTTTTACATCCCCTTGGAAAACTTTGGCATATGCTCAAACAAACACAAGCACATCAAGTGTAATCTATTTAATGGGTAAAACAGCAGAAGATATTACATGGACTAAACCAAATATTGATATAGTAGCATTAACTACTAGAAGTCAAATCATTGGAATTGGTGGTAAATTTACTTATAATAATACTACAACTGGATCATCAGTTCGTATATCTGGTATATCTTTTGATGGTGGTATCGATATATCAGCAACAAATAAAGGTGGATTATACTTATATAATGGACAAATAGGTGTTAATGCTGGAACAAAAGGTTTAAATAAATTAGATACTGGATACCTTGAAATGTATGGAACTGATGCTAGTAATTATTCGAATGTAATTGCCGGTGGAAATGTTGTTGTTAACGGTGGTAAATTTGTAGCACCAACAATAACTGGAACAGGAACAAGAGTTGTATTACAGGGTGATAATGTTTGTATAGGAACTGCATCTGTTGCTGCTGGATCTACATTAGCTGCCCTTGGTGGTTATTGGACTTCCGCTGATACTGGTAATGCTATTAATGGATTAGCAAACTCAATAGTAATGATTGATGGAGTTCAATTTATTAGAGCAAATGGAACATTATCAACATTAAGTTTATTAGGTAATCACTCAATTCAATATGCTGAATTTGATAGGGATAATAGTGTATTAACTGGAACAAATTTGGGAGCTGTTGATTATTTTGATAATATAGGTTTATTAAATCTTTCAACAATAACAACTGCTACAAAAATGTTAGTTCGTAATACAAATGGAAAATTAGCTGAACAAAATATACCAACAGGATTATCTGGTTCATCTTTATATTTAGCTGACTTTGCAAAAGATACTACTTTAAATTTAAATAATGATAATAATTTAAATGGATTACAACAAAATATTGGAGTAGCAACAATTAATAATGGTAATATATCATTTGCTGATGCTATAACAGTTAGTAATG
>JACCEA010675150.1_pt1 | contig 39714 bp, 43 predicted proteins | sample 7449851 | NCBI WGS metagenome assembly JACCEA01 (sample SAMN15323453, study PRJNA562643) | freshwater metagenome | isolation source: river surface water | place: USA:Blue River Watershed | collected 2017-08-18 | reverse complement strand
GCATTTCCATCTGTACTTAAAACTTCAAAAGTTCCATCTCCAATTTCAAGAACTGTAACGTCAAATGTTCCTCCACCTAAATCGTAAACTAGAACTTTCTCTTCACCTTTTTTATCAAGTCCATATGCAAGTGAAGCAGCTGTTGGCTCATTTATAATTCTTAAAACATTAAGACCTGCAATTGTTCCAGCTTCTTGAGTTGCTTTTCTTTGTGCATCGTTAAAATATGCAGGAACTGTAATAACAGCATCTGTAACACTACTTCCTAAATACTCTTCAGCATCTGCTTTTAATTTTCCTAAAATTTTTGCTGAAATTTCTTGAGGAGTATAAACTTTTCCAGCAATCTCAACAGCAGCTGCACCATTTCTATCAACTATTTTATATCCAACCTTGCTTTGAGCCTCTTTTGCATTTGGCTCATTCATCATAAGTCCCATAATTCTTTTTATAGAATATATAGTTTTTTCAGGATTTGTAATAGCTTGTCTTTTTGCAGGATCTCCTACAAGTACTTCACCTTTATCCGTAAAAGCAACAATCGATGGAGTTGTATTCTTTCCCTCTTTATTTGGGATAATTTTATATCCACCATTTTCATATACACCTACAGCCGAATTTGTTGTTCCTAAATCCACGCCTATGCAAGCACTTTTATTAGTTGTATTACTCATTTTTTTATTCCTTCCTTTAAGCGAATTTTATTTTTTATATTTTTCTTCCATAATAGGTCTAAAATCAAAACCAATTATGATGGTTTTCTAAGTTACAAACACCATACACAATTAATTCGACATTGATAAAATAGTTTATATCAATTTCTCTGGATAATCATTGATTATGATTGATAATATTTCTCGTGGAATTTCTCTTCCAAATTTATATCTAATCCATTGATAATCAATATAATCTATATCTTTTTCATACACACTATATTTGTCTGTTAGATATATTGCTTGAATTACATCAAACTTTGAATACTTTTCCATAAGTTTATCAAATGACAATTCAAATTCAACAATATCCATAACAGATTGATATAGTTTATTTAAATCTTGTGGTATATTATTAAAACCATATCTGTTCTTTTCAAATGTACCTTTACCTGTATTATAAACAGTATCGGCAAGCATCATCATATGTATATTAAAAATACCTTTTCCTGATGATATTTTATTATCTATTCCAGATAAAGTACGAACTTTATATATCACATGATCGTTTAATTCTCTAAAAGTATATACATCTAAATGATTAGATTTTAATACTGTCTTTTTTATAGTAACAATTATAGGGGGTTTCATACATATCCTTATCTTTATAATTGTTACTGTTATTATATCTAATTAAAAATTAATTTTTACTTAATTTCAATTAGTTTTGTTTCTTTTTCTTTAGCCTTTGGTATAACTGTAATTTTCAAAATACCATCAGTAATTTCGGCATCTATTTTATCAACAGGAAACATCATGCTATAAGCAACACTAAAGTTTCTTTTAGCTATATCTTTTTTAATATATGATACCGATTCATCTTTCGGCTCTTCTTTCTTTTCACCTGTAATTCTTAATGAATCCTCATTTAATTCAATTTTAATCTCATCTTTTGAAAATCCTGCTATAGCAATTTCCAAATATGCTAGACCATCTTTGGTATAAACATCTGTTAAGGGATATTTACTAACTGCTTTAGTATTCCCAAACGCATTTCCAAAAAATTCTTGCACCATATCATCTAGCATAGGGTGCGATGGATAGAAAAGTGTACTTCTCATATCAAACTCCTTATTAAGCAAATTATTTTTAGAAATAACCACAATAGATTATCTCACAGAAATAATTGTTTTAATTAATATTTTAATTGATGGTTTGTCTTTAAATTTACAGATATTTTACAGATTGATTTTGTTAGTTAGAATTGTTGTGTGAACAACTTAGTTAAGGAATATTTTTGTTTCTTCTTTTAATTACATTTTGTCAATTAAAATATTTTTAACACAATAACTCTAAAGTCTATCGCAATCAATTGGAACTCTATAAGACATTCCATCTACTTTTATTTATATTTATTTTACAAAAAAAAAATTGTTTTTTAACATTTTTTATAAAATTGAGAAAAAAATCTCAATTTTATTTTTTTATAGGTTTTTAAAATAGTTTTTTCATCGCTTTTAAAGCTGCTAACTCAATCTCAGATGGTTTTCCATTAGCTAATTTTTCTTGAATTTCTGCTAATAGTGGTAAAATTCCAACACCTTCTATTGATGTTTCTATTTTCTTTTCATCTTTTTCTTCTTTTGGATTACTACTTGTATCGTCAAGAGATAATTCAGTTTCTTCTGTTTCTGTTGTATCGTCAAGAGATAATTCAGAAGTATCTGTTTCTGCTGTATCATCAAGAGATAATTCAGAAGTATCTGTTTCTGCTGTATCATCAAGAGATAATTCAGTTTCTTCTGTTTCTGTTGTATCATCAAGAGATAATTCAGTTTCTTCTGTTTCTGTTGATGCATTATCATTAGATACTGTACTGGTATCATCTAATGTTAATAACTCTTCTTCTGGAGCTTCTAAATCTTTACCTAAAGTGCTTGTTTCAGCTTCTTTTAATTTATGATTTAAATATTCTACATTTTCTGCTGCAGTTCGTAAAATCCACATATCAGTTTCAGATAACATATTCATAGCATAATTCTGTATGTTTATCGATTCAACCACATTTATTCTTTCATTTTCATCAGCTGAAGCTAATCTTCTAATATAATCAGCAACTTTCATCATATTTTCTCCTATTTTTCAATAACTATAAATCTATTTATGATTATTTATTTATTTATTATCATTTTCTATTAAGTCACTGTACTTAGACATATTATCTATCAAAATATCACTATGATTTTCTACAAAATATTCATATATTAATTTCTTTATTTCTTTATTTTCATTATTTATTGCATAGTTATAAAAAAAATACTGTCCTTGTTCAAAGGTATAGTGTTTTAAAATATATTCTATCATTGCTGCATCTGCATTGGTAGGTAAATATATTAGCATTTCATCAGATGTTATATATTTCGTTATATCATCATCAAATATTTTTTTAAATTTATCAAAATAAATATATTTACCATTAAGAATTATATCAAACATTAATTCTTTTTTTTCTAAATCCGACAAGTTTTTAAGACTTTCAACCGATATTATGTCATATAGTTTAGTCATTTATCAGCTCCTAAAATTTTACTTATCTGTATTTTATCTGTTTTATATGTTTCAAATTTATCAACTGATGTAACTTTTAATGAACTGATTGTCATATGTTTAAATGGATTTTCAAATAAATTGAATTTAACTGTATTATTTAAATTATATGAAACTTTAAATATTTTTACATCTTCATTACATACTAATGCCTTATACCCATTATAAAATGTATTAATTTCAGTACCTGCATTATGTAACTTATAGAATGCTATTGTTTCTACATATCCTGTACCATCAAGAACATCAACAGGATTTTGAAAATTAGGCTGGTAATTCCCTATCTCTGGTAATATTCTCGGATATATTAAATATTTCTTACCATTATATTCGATGGCATAATTATTCTTTTCAAAATCTAAATCTATATTCGTGGTTGATCTAATAGATCTTTTTATTTCTAAATCATATAAAATTTTATGAACATCATCGCATTTTGTAAATGTTAAATTCGATACAAGCTCTAATCCAGATGTTCCTAAATATTCATATTCTAATCGCATTATATTTTTTTTAAGCGATAAATCATCTGATGAAATCACTTTTCGTATAGTTTTACTAAGCATTAATGATGGGTAATCTCTTTGAAAATCATATACTTTAAATTTTTCATTTTCTATATAATCCCCTAGAGATATTACATTGTGTCGGTATGAATAATATGAAATTTTCATATTTTCTGGCGCAATATCCAGAATTTTAAAATAGTTTTTCTCTGTATCTTTTTTATAATCTAAATATGTAAAATGTGATGCTCTCAATAAAGTATTCGATTCATTTTGATTAATATAATCGGTTTTTAAAACTAGATGTTTCTTTTTTATTACTCCCTCACCAGTTGTACTAACATAATATTGTCCAACTAATCCCATGTATATATAATATGATTCATTAGACATATTTCGTATAAGTGTTCCGGGTTTAGTTTCTGATAATGATATTGCTTCTTTTACTTTAATTTCTTGTAACTCATGCTTTACATCATTATATAAATGTATATTATATAATTCATCTTTTGTATATTCAAATATAACAGGCTCAATACAAACACCATTTACTAATAAATTTCTTCTAATAATCATTTCTTTAAATTGCCAACCATTCGTTGGTTGAAATAAATATCCTGTTTTGGGATCTAGAAAGGAACTAGAAAAAAGTTTTATTCCTTTTGTGGGAATATTATCGTATTTGACAGTATTCTCCATTGCAGATTCTCGAAAATTTATATAATTCAAGGCATAGCTATGTTTTGTTTTATTAAAATATAATTCTTTATAATATTCCAATACTGACCTTTCGTTTTTTGATATGTTTATATATAATTTTACAATATTTTAAATTAAAAATTTCTTAACTTCTAATAAAATCAACATCACAGGAGATCAGTTTGATAACATTACAGAAAATGATACTATTGTAAGATTATATACAAACATATCAATTTCTGTTAGTTGAAATTTTCAAATCAATAAAAAATAACTTTAACATTTATACCAAACTTAGATAATTTAATTTGTTGCTCCTAACAATTCTAATTTAGATTTAAGTTTGATATTTTTTCTTTTAGCACCTCCAAACATTTTAGCTAATAATAATCCCTCTTCTAATAACCTTTCATTTTTTCTTTGTCTAACACTTAAATCATCGCCAATTTGTTTAATCTCACGATTAAGAACCCCATAATTTTTACCTTTAAACATTCCATTATACGCTTCAAGTTTCTTTAATGTCTCTTTATTCGTTATTTTGTGATTTTTAATATCTCTTAAAATCAATGTATATCTATCTTCTATTTCTTTTAGGCTATCAGGTATAAATTTCTTAATAAATTGATGAATTTCACACCCCTCAACCAATATTTTATCATCTTTAAATGAGAAACTATTAAGTCTTCTTGGAACACAAATCAATTTTTCTCTTCTATCATATGGTGTTGAATATTCATCATCGTACGCACCATGTCCAACATTAAAGTAAAGAGAACCCATAATACTCATTAATTCAGGATACTCAATATTAGTAGTTGGTTCTTTTATTTTAAGTAAATTAAGCTGATCTATACCTGAGTAAACACTAGATTCACCTTTTCTAGCAAATGATTTATAGCTGAAACCTCCTTCAACACTATAACTCACATTAGTTATTGTAAAGATATATTCATCTTCACTAACATAAGTATCACCAACTTTAAATAATTGAACTGTTAAGTCCCTATTTCTTGTTGTTTTTTCTTTTAAAGGTACTAATAATGTATCACCTACTCTAAAATTATCAGAGAATGTTTCGTCAGTCATTTCATATACAATATAAGGCGAAGTATCTCTACAATCTTTATAATAAATATCAATCAATGAATGCTTATCACCTTGTATTTTAATATTATGTTCCAATACTCTTTTGTTAATTTCTATATAAATTTCCATCATTTCTTTTTCATTTATGAAACAGTTAAATGATGCGTGAAAGTAAGTCCTACAACAACTTGTATTACCTCCACTAAAGTGATGATGAGTTTCATCTTTATAATCATTACAAGTGAAAATGTGTTTATTATCAAACATAACTTTTTCACCTGATAATTTTAACCCAACAAAATCATATACTGTGCCATATTTTTTAAGACCTCTGTACATTCTATACATTAATGCCCAAGTCTCACCATAACCTATTGCGAATGCTTCATATCCTGATGCCGAGTAATTTTTACCATCTTGTATCCAAGATTTATTTTCAAATTCAAAAATATACTCCCCAAAAGAATAAACATTTCCACCACCAACATATTTGATAACACCATTAAATGCGATTCTAAGGTCTGTTAAGTAACTTTCAACTTGCGTATCTTCATAAACATACGAACCATTAAGACATCTACCACTTAGTTCTACAACAATAGATTTTTTTGTTTCTTTGATAATTTTAGTAAATCTTAATTTTAGATTGTTATGTTGATGAATATTCTCTAAGAACTCTTTTGTATTCATTTTAATCCCTTTTTTAAAGTAAATTATTATAATATAAGTATCCTTAAAGGCTGATTAAAATTTGTTTAAAAAATATTTTAAATTTCAGAAAGAAGTCGTGAAAAAAAGCTTTTTTCACCAATATTTTAAATTAAAAATTTCTTAACTTCTAATAAATTAATTTCGTTTTTCGTTAGTTTTGTATAGAATTTTTTTCCAGAATGTCTGATGATTGTTAATTCTTCACTTATATAAATAATCTCTGCACCATAGGGTATCATATTGTCAATATGTTCTTCTAAAGTTTTATTTTTATATATCTTAATATTTAAATGGTGTGGTGCATCATCAGAATAAATTTCATGGGTAACAAAATATGTAGGAGCATTTTCTATATCAATTATTTCATTTATTTTTTTTATTTTTTCTAATTCATTCTTTATAGAATTATAATGTTCATCTAAATATTGGAAAACTACAGATATATTTTCATTTATTACAATATTCGCAAATTTTTCTATTGCATTATATCTTGCCTCAAACAGACCTGATATAAATTCTTGACTATATTGATTTTCACACAGAGTTTTAATTGATTCAATCATTTCATAATACTTGGTAATGTTTTCTTTAAATGTTTCAAAATGGGTAGTTACATTTTTTTTACTATTAAGGTCTCTATTAATTCGTTGTATTTTTTCTTGTTTTTCAATTTCAAGTAACATTGGTAGGGGATTATCAACATGTTTACTTTCTTGTAATCCTGCAATTATTCTCATATCTTCAGTCAACATTATTTGATTTCTCCATTTAATAAATCTTTTAATACTATTATAAATTTAGGTAATAATTTGAGCATTGGAGCATCATAATTATTTGAATCATTATAATCTTTAAGTGCATATCGTAATGTTTTTTTGTTTTTTGAATAGGATTTAAATGGTTCAGAATACATATTATGATCAAATTGTATCCCTTTATACAACATAGGTGCGAAAATACCATTTATTACTACATCCATAGAATTTGGTTCTTTTCTTAAGCCTTGTATGGGTATAGTTATATCACCACTCATAAACATTTCATCAATTCTATTTCTTAGATCTAATACATTGTCATCGCCTGGAATAAAGTCAACATCCAAGATTTTATCTACTATATATCTTACATGTACTTCAGTTAAATATCCTAATATTTCTTTCGGTATATGTTTTGTTATTATAGGCAATGTTATTTGCATGAGATTTACTGTTTTTGATTCATTAAGAATAGGATCAAGTGAAAATTCACCGGCATTAAGCAATACATATTTACCATCTTGAATATCATCTACGATTTCTATTAATTTAGGAACCGAAATTGTTGGATTTTCTTTAATATAACTTAATAATTTATTGATTTGTTGTTCATTTAATTGATATGACTTTATCATATCCAATACATGTTCGATTTCGATAATAGTAGCAAACATCTCTCATCAACCTCTTATATTTTTCTTTATTAAATATATTTATAGTTGTGAGAGAGTTTTTTTGTTAAGAAGCTTTTTTAATTAAAAAATACTGATATTCAGCTGTATCATTTTCTTTTACAATTCTAGCTAGGTTTTGTTTTTCAGATATTGCTAGTTTTACACCAGCAGATCCAACTTTTAAAATAGCTTGTAATCTTTCTAAATCTATTTTAAATGGTTCATCTAAAACTCCATCTTCAACTGCGAATGGTAAATCAATATCCACAACATCTACATCATTTGTTAATTTGAGTGATAAATTTCCTTTGCTTGATTTTGTTATAAATACACTTGCATTGAAAATTGATAAACTTAATTTTCTTAAAACATCGGCAATAGTTTTTTCATCTAATTCAACCTCTAAATCTGGTGCAAATCCACTTAACTTTCTTGGTGTTTCTGGTAATAATGATTTTGCAACATTTTTATTTTTGATATTTGTATTATCAATTTTAAAATTTGTTTCAACCGCATAACCATCACTATCTTTAAATTTAACTGAACTTTTTTCACCTTGAGCTTCTAAACTAATAATTTGTTTAATAAAATCTAGTTGTGAAAAACCTTGTACTTGAGGCATGTCTATATCGGGTCTATCTTTATAGTTGGCTACAATAATTAATGATCTTGTAGCTTCATAAGCAACTGTAATCAACTCATTTGTCTCTAAGTCTTGTTCAATCTTAACAATTTCAATCATTTTTGAAACTCTGAAATTATCAATGATATCATTTAAAAATGCAAAATATTTCATGTTGGTAAACCTTTCTTTTTTTTATTTGTTTTATTATATTTTACAAAAAAAAATTCAAATTATTCAAATTATTTTATTAATCTGAATAACCTTCTAATCTTTCTCGTTTTCTTTTTATAGATTCAAAATCTACTTCTATATCACTATGAGTATCTAAAGCTATTTCAATGGCTTGATCTTTGATCTCTCTGTTCTTTTTCTCTTTTTTAAGAATTTGTCTAAACGCATTAGTTATAATTTGTGTTAAATATGAAAATGAAGAACTTTTTTGTCCAGCATCATTTGTCTTACTTAAATCAAATTTTGTAATACCTTTAATAGATTGATATATAGCTTCTGCCTTCATATCATCTAAATAAGTATAATGTCTAAATTTTGTTTGTGTAGCAACTCTATCTACAGTTAATACAACAATCTCACCAAGTCTAGATGTACAATATGTTTTAGTATTCGCTACAGCAATCTGATTTGCTCTTTCTTCTTGCATAGCCTCTTTTTCCATATCCGTTGTAGCATCGTCTATCTTCTTATTCCACAGAGCTTCTAATTTAGAAATTTCCCTTTCTTTATTGGCTTGTGAAATGTCAATCTCATCCCTCAAATCGCTTTCTTTTACATAATGGTCTGACTGAGGTCTTCCCTTTTTTTTAGGCATCAAAGACACATCATCTAAATCAACATCAAGTTCTTCATCTTCTATATCAAGATCTATCTCATCTATTTCAATACTCATTGGTATTTCTCCTTTAATTATTCCAGAAATTTCTGTAATCTAAACCAAATTTTAAGGGATTAACTCTGTTCAACCCGATAGCATAAAAAATATTTGATGATACCCCTGAACCTCTCATAAGATAAACCCCATTAGATGTTTTATCTAAATGTCTTTTTAATAAGAAGGCTATTTGTAATAACAATATATTATGACTGTGATTATTAATATAATTATATTCTTCTTGTATAACATTTGATAAATGAGGGTTTCTTTCTTTTAATTGTTCAATCTCTTTTTCGATATCAACCATGCCTGAAAGTTTGTAATTAAATTCTTTAACGGTTTCGTCAAAAATTTTGATTCCTGAAGCTCGAGCATATAATAAATCTTTTTCATTATCAGAAATATATTCAGCATACTCGCCTAATATTTTCGATACTGTTTCCAGATTTAAACCCGAGTTAATAATAAATTCATTAGAATAAACTATTTTATTTAGTTCCGATGAATAAATTAAACCTTCAGCAATTTGAGTCATTAAGTAATCCTTATAAATTTGGTTATATTGATATTATACAAAAATAATTTTTGTTTATAAGTATTTTAATAGTTTATCTGGTGATTTTTCAGCATATTCATGTATAAGCCTTTTAGCTTTATTATTGGCTCTAATAAAATCATCAGTTATATATAAATCTGGTATTTCCAAAGTGTGTCTATAATATTGTTGAATGCATATCGCCCAATATATTTCAGCATCTATTTGTGTTGGATATATATCTTCATTCATTATAATAAATTCTTTCATTTTATATTGTACTCTATATTTGATAGTTACATTAGCCGATACATTATTCCCATATTCAATACCCTTTATTTTAACTTTTTTCGGTATATCAAACATGTTTATAATTGCCCATACGGTTTCACCTATTTGGTACATCATGCATCCAATACTTTAAAAATTTATCTGGATATAATTCCTCATATTCATCTATCATATTATGTGCTTTAGTAAGTAGCGTTTCATCTATTTCATCTATAATCGTATATGGATCAAATGAATAATATAATTTTATAAATGTTACAGCAGCATAAATTTCCGCTTCTCGTTCTTCATCAAATATCAAATTTGTTGGGTAGCAAGTTTTCTTTTGATTTAACTCTATAAATGCTAAATGTTTGCTATTTGGAGATTCTGGTGATATATAAATTGCTTTTATTGGTTTTAACATTTCACATATTGAATGTTTAACGACCCATATAATATCACCTTTTTGTTTTTCTTGATTATTAATCATTTTTTCTCCATTGAAAATATCTTAATTATAATCCATTTTTTCAAAATATGTTGGATTAATGTTATTATAGATATTTATAGGTTTTAAAGGTTTATATCATACAATTTGAGGACATTAGATTTTATTTTGCAAAATTATCTAAGTCTATCAACCCTCTTTTGATACCATTTTCAATCATTCTTTCTAATTTACCTTTATAAAATAACTCACTCATTTCAGACTGTTCTAAATCCCATATACATAAATTTTCTTTTGGTCTTGTTACCGCAGTATATACTACACGCTTTTCTTCTTCGAGATTATAAAAATCATTTTCCACTTGTTCCAATAAAGAAAAATCATAAATGAAAATAACATTGTTCCATTGTAATCCTTTGGCTTTATGTACTGTCATTAATTGAACTTTATGTTGTGCTTTTTCTTCTAAAAATTGAGCTTCAAATAACATTTCTTCTAATGCTTCCATCCAACTAGATAAACCTTCTCGTGTTTTTACCTCATTTAAATCTCTATAAAATCTATTTAATGAATGTTCAATTTGATCTTTTGTTTTTTTAGGTGTTTCTAACATCATCGCTATTTTTGGAATTGCAAAATGAAATTGACCTTTTTCTAATTCATGATATATTTTAGACATTTCAGGAATTTGTTTAACATCAGAAAACATACGTTCAATATCTTTCATTGAACTGCATTTATTGATTGCACTAGCTATTTTCATAGGTATTCCACCCTTTATCGCTTTAATAAGTTCTAATGCTATAGCTTTATTATACCCGTGACTAACCAATGATAACATATTCATCAATAATTTAACTTCTGCTCTTTTTAATATATCATATTCAGTATGTAAATAATATGGTATTTGTAATTTACCCAAAACTTTTGCTAATTGTTTAATTGCTTGATTTGTTCTTGCTAGAATACATGTATCATGCAATGGTTTTTCTATTAATTTGAGCTCTTCAATAAATTCTTCAACATCATATATATTATATACATCACCTTCCTTAATACTAGATCCTGCTTTTGAAACTTTTGATGCATTAAGTGCATCATTACCTAAATCAATAGTATCTGCAATATCATTGGCTAATGCTACAATCTCTGGAGCTGATCTAAAATTATAACTCATAATTTCTACACTAGGATTGAATTCTTCTACAAATGTATTTATAATTCTTGGGTCCGACCCTCTAAATCCATATATCGATTGTTTGAAATCACCCACTTTTACTAAATTTACAGTATAAGTGTCTGTTGAAAATGTTTGATTTAATAATTTAGTAAATCTATATTGTGCAGGATTTAAATCTTGAGCCTCATCTGTGATAACATATTTAATAGTTCCTAGAGCCTTGATAACTTTTGGTCTTGAATCCACATCTTCCAAAACAAAATTTGCTAAGTGTATCATTAAATCAAACATAACTAAATTATGACCTACCAAATATTGTAGGAGTCTAACAGTTTCAGGCTCTTTAAAATCCTCTCTTTGTAGATCTTTCGAAATACTATTCATAAATTGTTTATTGAATACAGTTTTTTCTTTTTTCTTCCCATGAGTTTTGAACTCTTGTTCCATAAACTCCTCTGGAAATTCATGTATAATGGTTGGAATATTCGTATACCCAATGTCTTGATAAAATGGTTTAATTAACTCATTCCAACAAAATGAATGTATTGTAGATATATATGGAAACTCATATTTTTTCTTTTTATCTTTTTCAAAAAATTTATTAACTCGCTCTTTTAATTCGTTGGCTGCTTTTCTAGTAAATGAAAAGGATATAATTTCATCTGGTTTGACACCGTCTTGTATTTTATCATTAATAAAATGAACCAATGAAAAAGTTTTTCCTGCTCCCGCGCTTGCTAGTGCAATAATGTGTTTATTTTTTGTTGTTGCAAATTTTATTTGTTCATCAGTCATTCCAGTATTTTTCAAAATTTATCTCCAATTCGTTTACTTATTTTATATTATTTTACAAAAAAAAACTTTATACCAAATTAAAATTATTAAGTTTATATCAAATTATTAAATAGTCGTCATTTTTGAGAATAAATAAATGAAAATAAATCTAAAAAAGGAACAAACTATGGCTGAATTAAAAAAAACACAGTTTTCAAATGTAAATGAAGAAATTATTAGTATGGAATTCGATAATAACCCTAATATACCTACAGCAAATTATAGTGAAGAAACGGCTATCAAGATTCAAGAAACTATAAAGAAAAAAATGAGAGCTGAAAAACTTAAAAAAATGATTGAGTCTGAATTGAAACAAGATAAGAAAAAAGAATCTGTTGAATCTATTTTTGACCTTTCATTTAAAAGTATGTAAGGATAGCTTATGTGCAAAATCGACAATTTGGAATTAATGAAAATTAAAATTAATAAAGAATTATTTTCTATAAATCATACCGATCATTTTGATATTGAGAGGGTTTTATTAATTCTTGATGTTGACACATTACCAGTCGAAATACCTTTGAACAATAATCAAGTCTTTATTAGAGACTTGAGTAAATATATTGTGGATAATAATCTAAAACCAAATATCATTAAATAATAATGCAGCTATTTTATTATCCAAACAAATAACACTTTCTAACATCAAGATTTTATATCCCATATCAAACATTCTTTTTACAGGTATCTGAACTTTATCAGGTACTTGCATACCTCCCATTATATTTAAAGGTGTTTCTAATACAATTTCCAGAAATTTCCCATCACTAGTTTCTGAAAAATTTTGTTGATTTTGAACCAATTCAAAAATATATTCCCCAAATTTTTCAATGGTATCCTCTATAGCTCTTTCCGCTTCTCGGATATAAAAATCTTTTGGTACAAATCTTTTAGTTTTACCCACGAACATTCCCCGAGGATATGTAATTATCTTTCCAGTATTTGTATGTTGTACAGAAAATAAATTAGTCCCATTATATAACTCGGTTTGATCTTGTATAATTATTTCTTCACCATTATCTAAATCAATAAATACTTTATTTCTTACACTACTTGCCGCCCGTCTTCTCTCTTCTATGTCACTTAGTATAATTTGTATATCATCTTCTGTACCTAATATATCTTTAGATATGTTAATTAATGTTGTACCATTGCTACTTCTATTCTTTTCTATCTCTGCTTTTTGTGCCAGCTCTGATATATTTTTAGCAATATCAGATACACTCACTTTTTCTTTTGCTGTAACAGTTTCTGGTAATATAGATTTACCATCTTTTTTAAAAAAAACATCATTTATATCACCAAATGCTTCTCCAGTAACTTTACTAAAATCAAAAGCCATGCTACTCACCAACTTTTTTAATTAATGTATCAAGCATAAGTTCCCCATATCTAGCAAATTTTGGTAAAAATTCATCACTAAATGTTGATGTTATTCTATTATTTGTAATAAGTGATGTTAATGATAATGTAGTAGTCATGTATATTATCCTTTTATATTATTTAACTTCTAAAACTTTAAATATTTGTTTGATTTCATCAATCAAACCATCAATATTATCACTCTTTGTTAGTTGGCTTCTTACCATAGTTGCTATCAATGTATTGATAGATTTCCAATATTTTGTTTTGTTTAAAGTTTTTCCAGTAATTTCATCTTTTTGCGAGGCATATGTTTTTTCCACATCTTTAATAATTAATTCAATAATCTTATTTAATGTTTCACTTTGAACAGATACCATTGGATGTACATACATTATTTGTCCACCATCTTCAAAATCTAATATAGTTGAACTTGTAGTATGTTGAATTTCCGTTATCCCAACCATACTTTCAATTGTTTTATCTAATGTTTCAAAATCTTCCACAGGTTCATTCGCTAAATCAGTTTCTTCATTAGCTTCAATATCTTCTTCTGTGTCCTCATTAGCTTCTTCAGCACCTTCAACAGGAGTTTCTTCACCTGTATCTTCTATTTCTTCATCATCTCCTGTTAATTCTTCTTCTGGATCTGGAGTTTCTTCTATTGGTGCTTCTTCATCAGCCTCAATTATCCTCTTTTTATTTTCCAATTGTTCCATTAATTTTTTTAAATTATACATATATCAATCTCCAATTAAGACTTTTTTCTTTATTTATTACCCATTTTGTTTAATATTAATATTTTAAATTGTAAAATAATTTTATAAATAAATTAAAAGGATATACATATGATTATAGATAAAATTATTGCCGTAGAAGGACTTGATAAAACAGGTAAAAGCACTTTTTGTAACTCTTTTGAAACTATATTTACTCAAATGGTAGGTATAAACAATAATAAGATTAAGAAATTCTCTTTCCCAAATATTTCAACTCCTATTGGAAAATCTATTAGAGCAGAATTAGCATCATCAAATCCAGATAAAAACATTGTAAATACTCCATCTTTTCTAGCAGAAATGAGTCACTTTTGGATGAATGAATTATATAATATTCATTATACTAATGTTACCACTAATAATAAAAATAATTTAAACAATACTAATGTCGTTCCTCAACAAATAAATTATATTTTTGATAGATATTTTATTTCGACACTTGCTTATCAAGCTTTTTTTAATAACAGTAAAGCAGATTTAGAGTTTATTAAAACTGCATTAAAAATAAATAATTTTATTAAAATGCCAACAGATTTAATTATTTTAGATATCCCAAATGAAAAAATTATTGAAAGAACATTGTTAGATGAACAAAATGGTTTAAATGATACTAATGACACTACTAATGTAGATATTTTAAATGCAAGAAGGGAAGCTTTTAAAAAATCAGTTAATTTTTTAAAAGGTATGGGTATTAATATTCATTGGTTTGATGATGTTAGTATGTATTCTACTGATGATTTAGTTAAAGTAATGATGGGTAAAATTTTTGGTTAATCCAAAAATTTTTATCCCTTCTTTTTCACATAGCTTTTAAAACTTCAATAACTGTAGTTCTTCCACCCAATTTTTTTGAAATTTCTTGTAATTGTTTGTATAATGCTAAATCTTTTGGCGTTGCATCACCATTTTTACATTTTTCCAACCATTCTTGTGCATCTAAAGCTGTAGTTTTACCTTTTAATCCTGGGGCACTTTCTTTTAATTGATTTAATCTCATATTAAAATCTCCATTTTTTTATTCTTATTTATATCTATTTTCAATTCTTTCTTTAACATTTGGTAGTTGTTCATCTAACCATACTGATTCAGCAGCTAAACTTTCTTTAAATAATCCTGATTTATGCATGTCATTGATCAACAGATTAAATTCATATATATAATTATAATATTCTCCCAAACTAATTGGTAATACCGATCGTATAAATGTTTCTTTTTCCATTTTTTCATCAAAATTTATATTCGAATTTAAAAACTTCTCTAAACTTTTTCCAATAATTATTTTATCTAGATCTAAACCTTCTCGTCTATACAACATAGCTTTTGATTCTTCACGTATATCAGTCAATTTATATATTAAATAATCTCTTTCATTAACCAATAAATTTTTTAAACTATCTAAAAACATTCTCATAAACAATAATTTAGTTTCTAGTATTTCAAGATCATATCCTAATGCTTTAATTTCTTTTTGTTTTTCAATATTATCTGGATTTATATCATATGTTTTATCAACTAAATCTTTCGAATTTAAATATAAGTAATCATATATTTCCGATGCATCATCCTTTTCAAGTAAATAATACAGAACTTTAATATCATATATTACTTTGGTTATTCGAGCTTCACTTATATTTTCAATTCTAAATCGTTTATACCATATACCATATTTTAATTCATAATCAAATTCATCTGGATTATCAATCACCGATCCTAATTGAGTTAAATCTTGATTATCAATAAATCCATCTTTATTAACATCATAAATAGGTTTATTATTATCATCAAACGCTATTGCTTGTGATACATCCTCTGTTGCTTTTTGTTGTTTGTTTATTAAGTCTTGTCCAGATATATTATTATTTGTTTCATTAACTATATCAATATAATTTTTACTTATTTCAATTAAATGTTTCAATTGATTTGCATTTTTTATTATATCATCTAATGTGATTTTATATTTTTTTTCAATTATACTAATGTTTTCCAAGTTAATCTTATTTTTTTCCTGCATTTGGGTATATATTAAACTAGATATTATATACAACTCTAAATTTTTAAATTTTTCATTTAATATTGTGTCAATATTAAATATTTTATAAAATTCTTCATCAAAATAAACATCAACCTCTTTTCCTTTATAATGACCAATATTAAAATTATCTTGCATTTTAAAAATTCTAAAATCTAACTCATTAAATGGTATTGGATTTTGTAAATCAATTACTATGAAACCTTGAACTTCAAATGCATAATCTGAAGAATTTATTATTATACCATATGATTTATGTATTTGAATATCATCTAGTGAAAAACTAATTTTATTATTAACTAAATTCATAGTTTTAATTTCAATCTTATCATTTATTTCATCAATAACAGTTATTTCTGAAGGATTATCTTTTAAAGTAATTTCCACTTCATTATTTTTGGTATTGATTTCAAATTGTTTTTTAATTTGTGGTAAGGTTTTATTCAATTTCAAATAATTATTCGGTACCAATCCTTTGATTTCATCAGGTAAATCCATATGTGGTATATTAACATCAAATGCATACACAGAATATCTTTTATTATAAATCTCACTATATTCTAATGTTTCTTTATTAATTTTTAAATTATCCAAAGCTGCCGAATAATTTCTTAATCGTGTTAAGTTATCTTCAATATCAATTCGTGGTGTACCATATATAGCCATTTTTTCTGAATTTGAAATTTCTATTCCAGTCGAATTAAATCCTTTGGTAGCCAAATTATTATCCAATAATTTTATAAAAACATCTAATGTATCTGTCGAATCTTCAAACATTCTATCTATAACTTTTAAATTACCTTCTAAACTATGATCTTTCATAAAGTCTTGAATTTGTTCATTAGCAAAGACATAGCCTAAATCTTCCATTGTTTCAATAATTTGAGTCATATAAACTTCATTGATAACTATTTCCTTATCTTTATATGACGCAGTTAATGGTGTATTATCTATTATATTATTATGATTATCGATTTTCTTATTTGTTATTAGTATTTTATATAGATCTAATGTTTCACCATATTCTTTTAAAATTAATGGTGAATTTAAAATAAAATTTTCTAAATTTGAAAACTTATCTTCATTTTTAAGTTTTCTATTAATCGGACTATATTCTACAATTTCATGACCAATACTAAAATCCGAATCTTTTGTATTCTCATAACCATTTTTTAAATCCCCTGATAACATATTGAACTCAAATGCCATATTAGTTGACCATATTTTCGGCTGTGTTAATAACCAACCTGTTAATGAAAATGTCATAGTAACCATTGATGAAGTTTTTTGTGATTCAGGATCGGTATCAATTTCAATATTATCTAAAAATACTTCAGTTGTCGAAACAGGACATCTTGGTAGAGGTTCGATTCTTACTTGTTGTGGTGAATTAAAATAAGGAATGATTTGTTCAGTAATTTCAAAGGCTTGATAATCAGATGATGCCCAACAAACTAATTCCATAGTAAATCTATATGGGGCTGGTCGCATTGTAACATACCCTGTATTATATCCTAGGGGTCGAAGATCAACAGTAATTGTATCATGTGGTGCCCGTCTTTTTTCATTATTTTTTTCTATCCCCGTCATTCTAAATGAAAACATAGGTATACTAATATCTTTTAATCTATTTCTATTCTTAGTTTCAGCATTATCTACATTGGATTCTAAAAATGAAATCACATCTGATGGTGACCCATAGTGTATAGGTACATCAACCAATTTACCATATCTATTTTTGTATGGTATTTCCGAAAATAAACTTGCGAATCCAATAAGGTAATTCTTTATTTGTCTACCATCAAAATATAAACTTTCTTTCATTTTACTTTAAAATCCTTATAAATATTATATAACTATTTATACCATATTAGGATATTTAATGCTAAAAAAATTAATCAATGATTTCAAATATATTAAAACAAAAAAATGTGTTCAAGAAAAAAAATTAAGTTTGGAAACAAAAACTTTTTTACTAAAATATTTTTATTGGTGTAACTCAATTAGTGAAGCGATATACAATTACAAAAATAATATTAGAAGCAGACCTGTATGTGAGTTTATAGGTTGTGAAACTACAAAGAAATACTCAAATACAAAAAAATATAGTTTGGGTTGTTCTCATAATCATAATACTAAGTTAAGTTTATTATCTAAATATGGTGTTGAAAATATTTCACAACTTCAAACCACAAAAGAAAAAATCAAAAATACATCTATGATTAAATTTGGTGCCTCTAATATTTTTAAATCTATTTTATTTAAAGAAAATTTGATTAAACATAATTTAGAAATATACGGTGTCGAATATATTTCTCAAAGTCCTATAATTATCAATAAGATTAAAGAAACAAATTTAAAAAAATATAATACACCTTGTAGTTTACATAGTATTTCTTCAAAAATTAAAACCATAGAAACATGGAAAAGAAAATACAATGTTTCTCATTTTTCAAAAAATAAAAAAATACAAGAAAAAAGATTATCTACAAGAAAAATTAATTTTCTTGAAAAATTTACTAATTCATTAAATAATGATTTTAAAATTTTATTTGATTTCTCAGAGTATTCTAAAAAACATAATAGTTATCCTTTCATTTGCGAAATTTGTAAATACAATTTTAACTTTACATTTACCACCAATCACATTTATCCAAGATGTCCAAATTGTAATCCAATAAGAAATAATAATGTTATGGAATCTGATTTATTTAATTCTATTAATGTTATTCAAAAATACCAAAATAATAGAACTATTTTGAATGGAAAAGAATTGGATATTTACATTCCTGATAAAAAATTAGCTATTGAATTTAATGGTATCTACTGGCATAGTGAAGCCAATGGTAAAGATAAAAATTATCATTTAGATAAAACTATTAGATGCGAAGAACAAGGTATTCAGTTAATTCATATTTTTGATAGTGAATGGATTGAAAAAAAAGAAATTGTTTTAAGTTTAATTCATGCAAAATTAGGAACTTTTAATAAACGAATCTATGCAAGAAATTGTATAGTTAAAGAAATAGATTCACAGACTAAAAATATTTTTTTAGAAGATAATTATTTGTTTACTAATGATTCTTCCACTTTAAACCTTGGACTATTTCACAACAATAATTTAGTTAGTATAATAACCTTTGGAAAAAATAAAAAAAATCAATGGATTATTTATAATTATTGTTCCAAACTAAATCATCAAGTACTTGGTGGAATTAGTAAGTTATGGTTATATTTTCTTAGAAACTTTAATCCCAATTATGTGGTTATTTATATAGACCGTAGGTTTAGTCAAGGTTTAATATTTAAAAAATTAGGATTTAGATTATTAAAAATATTACCTCCTGAACCTTGGGTATTTGGTAAAGGTATAAGAGGATTGAGATGTGAGTCTAATTATTTTAAAATATCAAGCTCACAGTATAAAGTTTGGGATTGTGGTACTTATAAATTAGGTTGGTGTAGATCACAACCGCATAGTCATAATATCTAATTCCGTGTCTAAAGATGCTTTTCGAGTTTTTGTTGCACTATCGGTTTTCTTTTTCTCTTCTTGAATAGCTGCATTACTTTCAAGATATTCATTACCCGTCATTATATCTAATACTTTTTCTAACTGAGTATAAGTATCCACATAACTATCGGTACCCGGTTCATCATATTGATCTAATTGTTGAGTATAATTATCATAGGTGGCTTTACTTAATGTTACCATACAAAAAATATTTTCCCAAAGATTTGCATGACCAAAGAAAACATCCGCTACTTTATACCTTGTTTTATCTAATTTGATTTCAATAATATCACCTATCAATGGTTTTCTACCTAATATTTCTGATATTTCATCAACATGAATAAAGAGTTGTTGATCGCTTCCAGATGGCATCATAACTCCCCACTTTGATAAATCTAATTGATATTCTTGTGGTGTCCAAGTTGCTATCATTGCTAGTGGTTTTCCTAATACTAAATCAGTATGATCTTTCAAAGTATTATCAAAATCTAACATTGTTGTTGAATTTATTGAATTTGGATCTATGGGAAAATATAAAATAGGAGCACCATTTAATCTAGTTTTTTCTCTAGCTATATTCTTAATAAATTGTACATCTTTCGGTTTATTATCATAAACTTTTAAAGAATCTGGTCCTGCAGCTACTATAGTTTTATCTAATTTAAAACCAGTTGGTAATATCTCATTGAAAAAATCAGCTCTGTTCATTTTATTCTCCCTAGTATAATATATTTATCAGTATAGATTATAAAACTATCATTTAATTTTTCAATGTTTGGTAGGGAAATTATCCCATCCAAATACCACCCATATCTAAAACAGATTTATCAAATAATTCTAATTCTAATTTTTCTATTTCTGTTTGTGCTTGTGAAATTAAATCTGAACCATTCATTGATAAATCATTTGGTGCAGACATACCTGAATATTTACTTCTAATTATTCCTAAGGTAAATTTTGCTTGAGCTAAGGCATATTTTTGTATCCAAGGGTCAGCATATATTGGTGCTAAATCTTTATATTTCATAACTTTTACAGCAACTTTTTCATCTGTTACAGGTATTTTATCAGTTTGAACATATCTTTTACCATCTTTATATAAAATTCTACTTGGTATATAATTTGTTGTCTTTTGTAATTCATTATCATTTTGTATCAAACCCAACATAGTTAATTCATATGCTGTACCTGTAGTATCTGGTATCAATGCTGTACCCATTCCACCTTTTAAGGTATTGATAGCTATTATGAAATCAATATCATCTGGTATTTCATGCATATTTGTTCCAGCATTTAATGTTATTACTGACCACTCTTCATTCCATGCTTCAGAGGAATTATGTCCATAGTAATTAATAGTATGGTATATTATCATATCTAAATCTGAATCAGATAATTCAACATCAGTTTGTGATGCTCCTAACATTGCTAAAATGTATTGTTTTAGAAAATCTTTTGTCATGGTGTAAGCCCCAAAGAAATTGAAAAACTACTATTTAGTAGTTTTTCTTTTTCCTCTTGGAGTAGTTTTTGTAGGTATTGATTCTATCGAACCAACAGTATTCTCTTCTGTTACAGATGTTAAAACATCATCAGTTTTTATTTCAATATTCTCTTTAGGAATTTCAACAATTTCTTTCACATTAGTGATTTTATCTTCAACTTTTGCTTTTTGTTTTGTTGCTTCACTAATGGTATTATCCACAGGTGTTTCATTCTCAGTTTCACCAACGAATCTTAAAACTCGTAAAAGGCCGCCTGTTAATTTATTTTCAACAACAACTCTTGAACCTGTAAATAATGAAACCGTTTTATTTTGTCCAGGAATACTAAAATTAAATAACCCAGGTTGGATACTTTCATATATGTATGCCATATTAATCTCCTTAAATCGCATATTTTTTGTTTATTTATATGTATCTAAGAAATATCAGCTTTCAACTAATTTATCTTCTATCTTTTTAAGATATCTTCTAAATTTTGATTTTTCAGCTTTCGCTTGTGAAAGCTCTCTTTCTTGAGTTATCAAATATCTATCTTTTTTTTCTTGATAACTTAACTGAGATTTAGATTTTACACCTTTAATGGTTGCATCAATACTTTTAATAATCCTATCATAAAATTCTAATAGTTCTCGCATCTTTGCTTTTACTAGTCTTAATTCTTTTGATGTTGAATCATTTTCTAATACTGCTTTGATCTCTCTCTCAGTTATCAGTTTTTTTTTAGCTTCAGCCTCAAGTTGTGATTGAGGCCCCCCAACGCTTACTTGCATGATGCTACTCATTTATCAAATAAATTTTTACCTTCTCTCATTACTTTGCAACCTAATTCATCTTTAGCATCTTTTGTAAAAGTTTCTCCAGTTCTTGGGTTTCTAACTTTTCTTGCACCTTTATGTTTTTTATAAACTTTGAATAATGAACCAAATTTAATTTCACCACCGTTTTTAACTTCTTCAGCGATTACTTCAACTAATCCATTCCAAATTCTTTCACACTCAGCTTTAGAAACTTTTTCTTCACCAATAATTCCTTGTAACTGTACTACTATATCTGCTTTTGTCATTTTTATATCCGTCCTTTTTTAAAATTTAAAGTTTTTTAACTTTATTTTATTACATTTTTATTTATGTAAATTTTTCTTCAAAAAATTGATTTTTTCTTTTTTTTGTTATATTTTAAATGGTTTTAACCATTTTTTAAACTATTTTTAAGAAAATCTATCAACAATACATATGCATACCCTATTGAATGTGGTTTTTTATATCTGTATTTTTTATCATCTTTCTTTAATTTCTTAAATTGTTCATCAAAAACTGCAATACCATATGTCTCTTTTAAAATTTCTTTAACATCATCTGTTTTATTTTTTAAAAGTTTATCGGTATGGATATACATTTTCATTTTATCATAATTATGTAATGATCCTGGTCGAATTAATGCTAGAACTATTGCAACATCTAATACCGATGATACTTTAAACTCTCTTAAAATACCTGGATATTTAGATAATTGATATGGTTCTTCATATTCCCATAGTTTTTGCCAATCAATTTTTTCTTTTTCTATTAGATCAATATACAAATTTAACTCTTCTATAGTAATATCATTAAGATAGGTATTATTTAAAATATCTATTTTTTGATAATCATTATATTCCATTTCTTTATAATCCAATAAGGCTATACCACCAAATGATGGTATTGATTTATAAAAATAAACACCCGCTGGATGTGGTTGTAATCTTCCTCTTTCATTTAAAACACTACCTCTAACAATATCTTTTTTAATACTATCAGATTGTTTTGATGGTATATCTAAATCCAAATCAGAAAATTTCATTTTTATCCTTTTTTTATACGGGGTCTATTATTATTTTACAATTTTTTTTAAATATTTTTTGGGTTTATTGCAATAGTTGAAATTCCTCTTGATTTAGTAACCATAATTACTTCTTTAACTTTTTCTTTAATTTCTTCTCTGTGTGATATCAAATAAACTTTCATTTTTTCTTGCTTAGCAACATTTTTAATAAATGTATATACCGATTCTAACAATGTTCCATTAATACCACTATCAAGAACTTCATCCATAAACATAGCATCAAATTCAACATTATTTTTTAGCTTAAATACTTTCATTAACGCCATCATAATCATAATATTCCCTATTCGTTTTTCACCATTTGATAATGAACCTGGGTTTACTTCTTTACCCAATTTCATAACACGAATTGTGAAATCTGGATTAAATTGTAAATGTATATTATAATCAGGGATTAATTTTTTAAACTCTCTTAAAATATCATTAGATTGCTTTATGTATCTTCTAAGAAATTTTCCTCTATTTTTAGGGTCTTCAGAAATTTTTACATATGTTTTATAATCATTTATATTCGCTGCAATTTTATCAATAAAACTCATATCAATTTCTCTAAGCATTAGTTTATTGGCTTCAATTTCAGCACTGTAATGGTTTTCTTGATGCGTTATTTGTTCTAATTCTTTATTTAATCCACTTACTACAATATCAATATTATCTAATTCTTTTTTTTCTACGGATAATTCAATTTCATCCATTGCTTCTTTAATTTCTATTAATAATTCTCTTTTTTCATCTAATGATTTCTTAATTTGAGATGCTGTTTTTTCATATTGTTTGATTGATTTTTCATATTTGTGCATTTCTTGTTCATATCGTTTTATACGCTCATCACTTTGATCTATTGCATTTTGATCTTCCCATTCTTGATTACATGTTGGACATACATTACCTTTTAAAGATTTATTTTTCTTTTGTTCTTTTTCATATTTTTCAATCAATATTTCCAACTCTCTTGATTCAGCAGCTATTGTAGCCTTAACATCTTTTTGAGAACTTTTTAATTCAGTTATAGCTTCATTTATAGTTATTTTATGTTCTTTTAATTCACTCGAAAAATCATATTTTTCTTTTTCTTCATCAATATTAATTGTTTTATAAAATGCTATTTTCTCTTGAAGACTCTCTATTTCTTTTTGTCTTCTATTTTCAAATTTTTCATAAGAAACTTTCAACCTTTCAATTTGTTCTTGAATTTGTTCATTTGCATATTTTATCTCTTTTGCAGATGACTCTAAATCAGCCAATTTAACTTGTTCATCTCTCATTCTATCCTTAACATCTGAAATTTGCATATTATGTATATCAAAGTTAAAAATATTTTCTAAAACTTTTTTTTGAGATGATGGTACCATATTTAAAAAAGGTTTATTATGTTCACTTGCAACTGAAAAAAATGATGTTTGCAAAAATGTTTCAAAATTCATTCGGAATAATTTTTTTAATTCCTCATCATTATCTCGATCATCTGCTTTTGAAATATTTTGCCAACCTAACCCATTTGTTTCTTTGATATCTTGAATTTGTTTAAATATATTCAAAACTTTAGGTTTTCTACCACGTTCAATTTTATATTTTGTTTTTTCCACAAAAAATTCTAATTCTACTAAAGCGTCTTTACCCTTTATATAATTAACAATTTCATTCGCTTTAACATTGGATACAGTTTCACCAAAAATAGCATACGTTAAAGCAGCCATTAAAGATGATTTACCTGAACCAATTTTTGATCCTTCTGTATCTTTATCTACACCATCAATTAGTACTACAGTTGATGAAAAATTTTTAAAATCTATTTCTTGTTTTTCACCATAACTATAAAAATTTTGAATGCGTAGTGTATCAAATTTAATCCTCATTTACCCATTTTTCCTTCCATAAAAGTATATTATTCATTATTATACAAAAATCCAATTAAAGTGTCATATTTTATTAGTGTTAAATCTTGATTAAATTATTCTTGATATTGTTTTGATAATTCTCTAAGAAATTTTATTGATTCTCTTTCTTCAATAGATTCATCTTTATTCGATTTTAACATTTCTCCAAGAACATATTCCATATAGGTTTGATCTTGTTTTTTTTGAGTTGTATCATCTTCATCTTCATCTTCAATGTCATCTTCTAAATCAGCCCAAGCAAAATACTGGTCATCTAAAACTAAATCATTAATTTTATATTCCAAAATCAATTTTGTTTTTAATTCTTCTAATTCTGAATATTTTAAGTTACTATCTATAATAAGTTTAAGATTGTCTCCTGGATTAAATACTGTAGATAGATCTTCTATTTCTAAAAGTGATGATACTTTAAATTTATACATTCTAGGATGTTCATATTCAACAAATTCTTGTTGATTAGTTTCCACATCTAGAATGGTCCAACCACGTTCATCATCATCCTCACCATAAAAGAATCTACACATATTACCAATATATGATATTTTGCCTCTGGTTTGTCTTTTATGAAAGTGACCTAAAAATACATGTTCAAAATTATTTGTTATAGCATTTGAATTAATACCTTCTTCTGCTTTAATAAATTGATTCAACATAAATCCTTGAACTTCAATATGTCCACACATATAATTAGCAGTTGGAAATAAATGATCTTTCATATATTCATTTGGGAAATAAGGTAGGAAATAAAATTCTTTTCCTAAAATCTCATATATTTTTGGTTCATCTATCAAATGAATATTTGGATATCCTGAAAATATATGTAGATTATGTCCCATTGAATCATAAGTTTTTTTGCTCATATCATGATTACCTACTAATAGATATACATTATCAAAGGTTTCATTTAATAATTTAAATGCCTGTGCTAACATATTTAAACTACTCATTGATAATGTCTGTTTAACATCTAATGTATCACCTAAATTTATCAAAGTTTTTATTTTATGCTTTTTTGCATGTTCACATTGTGCTTTGATACCATCTAATATAATTCTATCAAATCTACCATTTGATTTACCAAAATGCCAATCTGTACTCATTGTTATTTTTGACATAACTTTACCTCAATTCAATAATTCAAAATTCATAAGTTAATTTTACAATTTATAGAACAAAAAATAACTAGGTTATTTTTGATAATCTTTATCATTAATTTAATGATAACCTTTATCATAATAATTATCAAAAATAAATAAATTAATTTTGATAAAAAAAATTAATTTTGATGAACTCAAAAAGGTCCGGCTGACCGAAGGTCATTTTGCGTCAGCAAGCCCTATCTATCCTTTTATTTTATTTAGACAGGATCCATCAACTTTTTAATAGGAAAAAATAAGGGGTTTTTTGCGATTCAAAAAAAAAACTGTGAACGCTTTGTGGAATAATTGTGAACGCTTTGTGGAATGCTTTTTTCACCTTATTAATAAGGGGGAAAAAAGCGATAAAATCCTCCGAAAATCCCTCAAAAAAAAATCTTGAGGGATTTTCCTCTCAAGATCCCTCAAAAAAAAATCTTGAGGGATTTTCTAAAAAACTAAAAAAAACTTCTACAGATACTATAAAATGGTAGTTTTCAATTTTTTTTTATTAAAAAAATGGTAAAAAAAGCAAAAAAAGTGGTCGTCCTTAATCCCTCAAAAAAAAAACTTGAGGGATTTTCTTTCAAAAAAAGTGAGATTTTACTAAAAAAAATCCCTCAAAAAAAAATCTTGAGGGATTTTCATGAAAAAATCAATAAATAAAAAAAAACTGTGAAAACTTTGTGGAATTTTTTTTAAGGTATAAAATGGTTAAAAAGGTCAATAAAATAAGGTGAAATATTAATTTTATTAACCAAAAAAATAAAAAAACTGTGAAAACTTTGTGGAATTTTTTTTGTGAATTGTATAATGTCTGTACACAGTTTTTTATTAAAAAAAGGTATGAAAATCCCTCAAGATTTTTTTTTGAGGGATTTTCAAATATAAGTTTTTTTAAATTAAAACATAAGAATAAATTATATTATGGTGAAAAAAATGAGTCAAAAACAGACAAAAAAAACAAATTTAGAACTAAAAAAACCATCAGAATTGTGTCAAGTTTTATTTTATTCTGACTTTAATAAGAAAGATTATGCATATTTAACATCATTACAAATAGATTTAGTTAGTACTATTTTTTATTTGATTTCAGATGTTATGAATAAACAAAAATTAGAAGAGTCTGATATTTTTGAATGGTCATCTATTAACCATTTCGAAATAAACCTACAAACTATCGCTGAAATGATTGGAAAATATGAAAATGGTTATTATGAACCCATTGTGCAAAATTTACAAGAACTTTCAAAAGTACAAGTTTTAACAAATACTCTGCATAAAAATAAAACTACAGAATTTTCTTTATTTCATCTTATAAGAAAAATAAGTTGGTTAAAAGACAAACAAACTACTAATAGACGTGTTAAAATTTGGATAGAACCAGAATTATTAACATTATTTCACAATGTAAATAAGATGCATTCATCATTTTATTTACAAATTCAATATAGTTTGGGTTCTAAATATTCAAAGTTACTCTATGAGTTATTAAAAGATTATTCCAATTTAAATGAATTTGTGATAGATTTCAGTATTTTAAAAGCCCTTTTAAATGTTGATAATAAAGATAATCCATCTATAGATAATTGGTCTATATTTAATAGGGATATATTAAAACGTGCAGTAAAAGAAGTTTCTGAAAAATCCGATATCAATGTTGCATATGAACCTATAAAAAATATTATTGATGGAAAAAAACAAGTAGATAAAATTAAATTCACAATTATCAAACAAAAATCTAAATTAATTGACTATGATTTAAATCCAGCTCTTAAAGAATACATTACTGATACATTAGTTGTTTCAAGTGAATCTAAAACAGATGATTATGATCCATTGGAATTAAAAATGATAGAATTGGCACGTAAGAAAATGGAAAAAGCAAAAGTTTTCGGTACTGTAGTTCAAAATGAACAAAAATATATTCAAGCCATTGTTGAACAACTTAAAAGAGATAATATAGATATTGAAGGTATGGTTGAAATGGATAAAATTTTAAATAGTGTAAAAAAACAATTTCAACCTAACAAAATAAACTCCATAAACCAACTTATAATTTTAGATTATTATGACCCAAAATACCCTTTGGTTACCTTATCACATGAATATTTATTATATTCACCAATTGATAGAGTTAATATTACCCAAACTATTGAAGACACAATAAATAAGATAAATGATTTCAAAGATAAAGGTGGACAATTTAAACTTATTCAAACACCAGAGTATGTAGATGAATTGGAAATATCTTATTTGTAATAATACTAATAATTAAATAAAATGGAGACAAGTGATGGGAGATGCAAAAAATACTCAAAAAATTGTTGATAGTCAAAATAACCTAATAACATATATACAGTCTGATATTATCAATGAAAATAATTTTTCATTGAATTTATTTGGTGAACAAACTACTGATTTATATAAAGCATTGAATAATAATTTTATAAAATTGGTTCAAAATTTTTATGGTGATGAACAACCAATAAATCCCATTATAGGACAAAATTGGTTGAATAAACAAGATAATATATTATATAAATGGTATGGAAATAATTGGGTTCAATCGGAAAGAGATAATATATATGATGCGTTTATGTATGTGATGTATGACATAGGAAATACTAAAGAATTTGTTTTAGATGAATTTGTTTTTAATTTTACAATTAATAATATTAAATTATATGATCAAAACATGCAAGATGTTAAATTTATAATAGATGCATTTGACTCGAGAAAAATTATTTTAAAACAAAGTAATATTGATACATTGTATATAATGGTATTTCATCCTAAAGATAGGATAACAAATCCCTACATTAATCGAAAGATTGAAATATATACTGAGTCAGGACAAACTCAATTTGATATATCTGCCTTTTTAAATGAAAATAATTTAAATACTTTATCTGTGTCATTAAATGATATAATGTTGAATAATAATGAATTTTATGTTGTGAACAATACATTAAATATTGATGGTATGATTTATAGAGTAAGAAAAGATGATAAATTAAGTATATGGATGTATGGTGGTAGTCTATCAGGATATTATTCTAATCTTTTTATACACACTAATAAACGAAGTAATTTTTTAAGAATTCCTCAATTTTTTAAAAACATAGTGAATATTGACATAATAGATGTAGATAGTAAAACTAATATAAATCCTATAGAAGTACTTGAATTTGATGATTATATTAATTTTGAATTCTTAGATCTTAAAAATATTAAAGCAAAAATATATATACGAATAATTTAAGGAGAAAGAAATGATATTACCATTAAATATTAATAGAGTAGAACAATTAGAAATAGATCCTCAAAAAAAAATAGATGGATACATTTGGTATAACAATGTTGAGCAAGTATATAAAACATATATCGATCAAGAAGCCCACATCTTTATAACAAATAAAAAGTTTGAAGCATATATTACTGATTTAGTTAATAATGTTCTTTCAAAACATCAATTTACAATAACTTTTAGTGATGTTTATAAAGTTATTATAAAACATAATAAAAACACCAAACATTTTAATTATAATGTTTTTGATTTAGAAGAAAATTGCAATTTATCTTGTTCGTTGGAAATTATAAATGAGAATGAAGTTGCGGTAGAATTTGTAGATCCAGTTACGGGATATATATTTATGTATTTTGAATGATAAAAAAATACTTTTGAATAAATAAATGAAAAATAATACAAATGGTGGTTTAAAATGATAAAAAGTAAATTGCACAATCCCATAATTGCCAAGAATTCATATATTGAAAACGCAGTTGTAGAAAAAGTCAGTACAATTAAAGAAAAAGTATTTTCTGATATAGGTAATATTCAACCTGTAGTACCTGAAATTGGACGAATATGGTTTAATACAGAATTAGGAACCTTTAAATTTGCAAATATCGGGAATGGTGTAAATTATATTGATGAATTTTTATCAAGAACTGATTTGAGAGCACAAAATGTAGTTAGTACAGTTGATTTCAATGATACAGTTAGAGTAAATAATAAAACAGACGGTTTATCTATTTTAAAGGTTGATTCAAATACACAAGACATTAGTATTGATGGTAACAATATAATCATAAATTTAAATGAGAATTTAACTGAAAATATTTCTGGAAATCAACAAACAAATATATCTGAAAATATGGGAATTAAAGTAGATAAAACTATTTTAGTACAAGATAAAAACAATAACATTAAGATTAAAGCTGATAACATTTTAAATAGTTTAACGATCAATTATTCTGAAATCAATTTTAATGGTAAAAATCAAACACATACTTTAAGTGATAAATTTATTATTAATGATGGTATTAATGATAAATTTATTATTGATAATACACAAAATAAAGTCACTATAGTATATAATACAATTGAAACAAATGGTGATATAATAAAATCTGATGTTTTAAATAAATTAACATTAACTGATGGTATTAATGATAAAATTATTGCAGATCATATTAATAATAGTTTGAATTTAAATTATGCAGATATGATTATACAGGGTAATACACGTGTTGATGGAAACATGGTTGTTTCTGGAGATTTAATTGTTGGTGGAAAAACAACTAAAGTAGATGTAGCTGCTGAAAATATGACAATCGCTGATAATGTTGTTATTTTAAATTCAAATTTAGATTTAACTGTTGATCCTCGGTTAGCATCAACTATTGTTGATGGTACTGATGTTGATGCAAATGCGGGATTAGCTGTTAATAGAGGAAGTGAGGGTATTCTAGATTTAATCAAATGGGTAGAATCAACTGATGTAACGACTCTAGAAACATTGAAAGAAGGAACAGCTAATATTTCAATATGGAATTATGAAGCTGCAATACCATCATATGAATTACACCAAATCATTGATGCATATACATTAGGTCGACAAATTGTTGATAAATCAGGGACATCGTGGATAGGGTATGATGGTTATGAAGGGATTAATTATACAAATGCTATTAATGCTGGAGCAACTAGTGATGATGCATCTAATTATTCATTTAAGATTAAACCTGATCAATTAGATAATGTAGTAGATACACTTGTACAAGAAATTGATAATATTAAATTTGATGACAATAACTCTGTAAGAGTTGGACAAACAGTTGGTATGGGTACAGAGTTTACTATTACTCATAATTTAGGAACTGTATTTGTTGATGTAAGAATACAAAGAGAAGATGAAGGCTCATGGTATTTTGATACTTTACCAATTCAAGTAATAGATGAAAATACTATAAAAATTGTTTCAACTGAAATAACTAAAATAAGATATATGATTAGTGCTATTCAAGGTTTTGATGTTAATCATGCTACTGAATTAGTTATAGTTTAAAAAAAATTTTAAAACTAAAAATAAAAAGCGATATTCATATATCGCTTTTTTTATGACCAAAAATAAAATATTATATTTATACCTTAAAATGGTTTTTTAAAATAAACGGATTTAATAAATCCACCATTTTTATTACCCACTTATAAATAAAAGTGAAATAAAAAAAATAATTTTATAAAAAGGAGACTAATTATGTTAGTAGGTGTAGAAACTAAATTAATCGATAATTCACCATCATATCCAGGTGGTAATTCTAGTTTTGTTCCAACAATTGTAACATTTGCTGAAAAAGGTCCTGTTAATACTCCAGTATTAGTTGGTTCTGCTTCTGAAGCATTACAAATTTTTGGTGAGGCTAGATTAGATAAAAAACAATATGGTATGTTCGCAGCGTATGAGTTTTTTAAACAAGGTCAAGGTGCGTGGATTGTTAGAGCAGGAGCTGATGTACCAGGGTTTGCAGAAACAACAATCAAAGCAAGAGATGGTAAACCATTATTAACTTTAAGATATAAAACATCAGGTGAATTTGGGAACTCTTTAAGAGCTGTTTTCCAAGATATAAATCCAATTAATTTTGATGGTGTTGTTACAATGCAGGTTTTAATTGAAATGAAAAACCCATTAACACCAGCTGAATGGGCTGCTACTGAAACAACGGCATATCCAGAATTTATTCCAGTTCCAGGAAAAAATAGATTTAATGTTGATTTTGCAACACAAAGAATATACTCAGCTATTGATGATGTTGATCAAGTTAATCATTTTGGTGAATATTTATATGATGCTGTAACAGATTCTTGTATTAAACAAGTAAATGAAATCGTTGTAAGAAATGAAACAGAAGATTTTATGTTTATTTTTGAAAGAGAACCATTTACATCAACAATTCTTATTGAAAAATTAAAAGCAACTGTTAATTTTGCAGGTGGTTCAAACGCTATCGAAACAGCATGGGCACCAATTTTTAATTTAGCTGGATTTAAAAAATATGATGCAGCTAGAACAGAGTTTAGAGTTGAATCTGATAGTTATACTATGGCTAAAAATGAATATGTACAATTACCATTAAATGTTCAAAAATATGTTAAAGATAATAATATTCTTGTAGTAGGTGGATTAACTTTAAGAGGATTAAAAGAAATTGTATATTCTGATAAATTAAAAGATTGGGGAGTTTATAATGGATTCGATACAACAGTTGGATCAGTTGCATATGCTACGGCATTCCCATTAATAACCAATTCTAGTTTAGCTGATGATTCAATAGTTACTTTAAGAAATACTACTGGAGTTGAAGAAGATATAACATTAGGATCAATAAGAAATCATGTAATGTCATTAGGTGGAGATATATCAGCACACAATTATTATTTATCAATTGATGAAGATAAATTTTTATTAAGAGAATTATTTAAAAAAGATTGTCCTCAAGTTAAAGATGGTCCTGAAAAAATTAATCCTATTGATGGAACAGGAAGATATTATAATGTTGTTGTTCAATATGCAAATACTGCAGAGATATTAGCTGAAAATATTGAAAAAATGAACAATATCAAAAAAGATCCAGCAAATCAAGCATTTGTTGTTAAAGCAATATCACCAGGTGAATGGGGTAATGGATATCAAGTTTCAATAAATTATGTGGCTTCATTAGATGAAATTACATTCCATGTATTTGAAGAAAGAGGATCTGAATTAATAGAAGTTGAAAATGGTGTATCTGTTTCATCAAAAGCAGATCAATTAGTATTTAAAAATGTTATGGTAGGAATTGCAAATCCAATTGATCCAACAAATCCACAAACAATACCTGTAAATGATGTTGATCCTGATACAGGAACTGAGCTACCTATGCCATTAATGGGTGGAGCTGATATGTTTACATCATCAGATTATATGAATGATGAAAAAATTGCACCATATATAGCTGGTTCAGCAGCACATTCAACAGGAGTATGGGCAGTTCAAAATTTTGAAGAATTTGCATTCAAAGCATTAGCATGTCCTTATTTTTCACAATATGGAATGGTTTCTGGGGAAATGGTTTCATTGGCAGAGAATAGAAGAGATTTCCATGTAGTTGTTGATACACCAGATATTACACCTTCGGCTGTAGTAAATTGGAGAACAAGTGGAAACCACAATTCTAAATTTGAATCAATTTATTATCCATGGTTAATGAAATTAGATACATATACTAAAAAAGTTGTTCCAGTTCCAGCTTCTGGATCAGCATTACAAGCAATGGCACTTTCAATGAAAAATGGAAAAATATGTGATGCTCCAGCAGGTACTACAAGAGGAATGATTTTTGATGCAGTGGCAATTTCAAAAGATATTAAATTATCTCAAGTAACAAGAGATAGATTATATGCAATGGGAATTAATCCAATTATCAAAGGATTAACGACTGGTATTTGTATTATGGGTCAAAAAACTACATATGCAAAAACATCACCAATGCAAAAAGTGGGAACAATGTTAATGATTGAACAAATTGTTAGAGATTTAACAATGAGTGGAAAAAGCTTCTTATTTGATTTAAGTGTACCAAGTTTATGGACATCTATTCAAGAAAGTTTCCAATCATATTTAAATACATATGTTTCAAGTCAATGTTTAGCTGAAGCTTCTGCGAATGTAAGTGCAGAATTTAATCCACCGATTGTTTTAGCTCAATCTAAACTTAATGCGTTAGTTGCTATTAAACCAAGTCCATATATGGAACATTTAATTATACCAATCGGAATAAGTTAATTTAAACTTAATATATAATTAATTATTAATCAACCTATCTTTTAATTTAAAGGTGGGTTGATTTTTTTTTGCAAAAAAATATTCAATATGTAGATATTTGAAAAGAATTGAGTGTAATGAAAATAAAAGTTGTTGAAAAATTGGTTAAAAAAGTTAATGAGGTATTTGATAGGATCAGTTCATTAGAACTGATCTAAATTATTTTTTAGTTTTTCTTAATTTCTTCAGCTTCTTTTTCTCGCTGTTTAATTAATTCATCAATCCAAAATTTTCTTTCAGTTGGTGTCATCATTAATGATTCACTTCTTTGAGTATTCATATGGTAATTCAAAGCCCATATTTCGAATATAATATTATCATTTTGTTTTTTTAAGTTATTGAGGATTGGAAGAACATCTTTTTCAGAAAAGGTCTTCAATCCTCTTCTGAGAAAAAATTGGTAATATCAACCACTACATCAGTTTTTTCTTTATAACCACAGTAACTACATTTTACATCTAAATCCATCACAGTACCGATTTTATTAACTTTAGTAAAATGCTCAATAATAACTCTAAAATTTTTTGGATTTACTTGTTCCACCCATTGAGCTATCATCATTTTATCTTTAACACTTTGTTTTGAACCATCTGGTAAAGTAACATCAACACGTTGAATACAACTTACAATTTTATCTAACTGTTCTGAAACATCATTATCATTAACTTTTTGAATTTCAACAGCTTCTTTAAAAACTATAGGAATCATATAAATTTCATAATTTTTAAATTTTAACATCAAATCTTCAAAGGAATTTAATTTTTTTACAGGTAATTTGGTAAAATCAACTGTTAATTCATTAGAACTTGAACATTCAGAACAAGACCAACTTGCTTTGGTTAATTTACCATATGTTAAAACTCTAGCGTGTAATAACATAGATTCAACATCAGCTCGTATTAGAGCTTCTGGTTTTTTTAAACCTAAAATAGTATTTTTTAGAATGATCATTGGTGCTTTTAAATCTTCAACTAATTTTTGATCAGTCCAAATTAATTCATCTTTAGTAGTTAAAGCTCTAACTTGTACTGTTCCTTCTTTAGATAAAGCTCCCGGTTCAAAAATCTCATCAACACTATTATCTTCGAAATAAGGAATACCATTAGAAGGTAAACTCATTTCGTAATAAATTGGTTCTTGAGATTGTAAAAGTGGATTGAATTGACTCATATACATCTCCTTTAAATAATTTCAATCATAAATGTTTATTTTACAAATTTAAAATTTATTTTATTTATTTAAAAAAAAGGCGATTTTTATAAAAAAGTATAAATAAATAAAAAATATTCGGTTTGATTGTATAAATAAAAAAGAAATTAAACCAAAAAAGCTCAAAAAGGAGAAAGGTAATGAAATTTATGGAAATCGTTGAAACGGTAGAAAGCATTGAAACAAAATTAAGTGCTTTATCTGAAGCTAAATTAGCATTGTTAGAAACTATTTTAGAAGAAGGTGCAGAAACTCAATTTGATGTAGAATATCATATTGATTATTTAGTTGAATTTATTGAATCACAATCAGATGAAAATGCAACAACAATTGCTGAATCTGTTAATGGTGGTCAAGTATTAGATATTATTTTAGAAGCTGCAAGAAAACATACAAATGATACAGAGTCATTTATTGCAGAGGCAGTAGAAAAAGTTGGGAATATTGACATTACATTAATTGAAGAAGGGAATACAGCATCTGTAACTTTATTATCAGTTGTTACAAATACCTTAACAGAAATGTTAGGAGAATCAGTAGTAGAAGGTATGCCTGCAGAAATGGTATTTGATATTGTTGAATCTGCAAAAGAATTAGAATTGGTAGAGGGTGTAGAATCATTAACTCTAGTTGAACTTGTTGAGGAAATTTCAACAAAATTAGAAAGAGCAATTAAAAGTGGAGCAATTGATGTTGATTCAGATGATTATGTTGGAGAAACATTATCAGAATTTTTAAATGATTATACAGACACAGAAGATTTATTAGAAGAAATGGCTCAAGTTAATGAAGATATTTTATCAGAGTCTATAGATATTCAAGGTGCTAACTTAATGAGAAAGGCTAAAGCAGCTACTACATTAATTGAGGCAAAAATGGAAGCTTGTCCAAAAGGTGATATGAAGTGTAAACAAAATAAAGCTAAAAGAGCAAAAGAATATTATGCAAAGAATGAATTTCCAGGTGGTGGTAAACCAGAAGATTGGGCAATGGATAAAATAACTGGTAAATTAGCAAAACATGTTAAAGATGCTGCAAGAGCATCTAAAGAAGCTACAGGTAAACCATTATCAAAAGAATATATACAATATGTTTTAGTTCCAGGAATTATTAAAAGAATGAGAATTAAAAATAAAAAAATGACTGCAAAATCAAAACTAAAAAAACAAGGTATGAGATAATATCGAAAAATCTTACTGAGAAAGGTTATATCCTTTCTCACCTTCTTTAAACTACATAAACTCAATAAATAAAAGAAAACAAAGGATTTTCGAATGATTATTAGAGTAAAACCAAAAATTGATAATAAATTAAAAAAACTTTTTGATAGATTATTAGCAACAACTGATAAAACATTACCATTACATTTGAAATTTCTTAAAAACTTAACACCTGAATTAAGAGATCTATTTATGGATTATTTTTCATATACCACAAAATATGATTTAAAAGAATATAATTTAATGAAACAAAGATTTAAAAATAATGAAAAGTTATTAATAGATGGTATATTGGATATGGTTACTGATTATAAAGATTCAGAAATTTGGAAGACAGATCATATGAAATTAGTTAGAGGTATTTATTTAGGTTCAATGTATCAAATAAAGTATAAAAATTTTCAACATGATCCCTTTCCACTTGCTATATTTTTGAATACCTATGATAATATTCATCAAAATTTTCAAGCTATAAATTTACATTATTTTACACCTACCTATCGAAATTTTTTTGTTGACCAAATTCTAAAAGTAAATAAGCCAAGAATAATGAAGGGATTAAGTCCTATCTTAACTGTAGGTATGGTTAATAAATTAGTTCCCAATTTAGGTATTGCATTTAGACATTATAAAGCAGAGGAAATAAAGGTTATTGAAAAAATAAACTTTAGTCGTTGGAAAACATACTTACAAATAGATAATAGAAAAATAAATCTATAAATTAATAAACCAATTTTCCTTTAAAAGATAATAAATAGAATAAAGAAACTATTTAAAGGAAGATTTATGGGTTTAATATCAAACTTACTTAAATTAAGAAATACAAAGAATAAAGCGGATTATCAAGCGTCCGATTCATATGGTGCAGAAATTACTAGATGTTTGATAGAAATAAAATTAACTAAAAAAGAGTTTGAAATATTGATGATGGAATATTATATGGGACATACATCATATAAATCTCTTTTGAATCCTGTATTTGCTGGAAATCCTAAAAAAATATTGATGGTTATTGAAAAGGCTAAAGAAAAGGCATTAGATGCATGTAATATAGATTTTACATTCATTAGATTTTTTTCTTCTGAAAAAAAATTTATAGACATACCATTTTCTGAGTTTTCACAAAAAAAAGATATGCGATTTAATATTAGGAATATGAAACTATGGCACAGAGAAAATATTAAAAGGATTATAGTTATAAATCCAAAAATAACACAATTGAATATTGATAATAATATATAACACATAAAGGAACCAACATAATGTCTAGAATTAATGCCTCATTACTTAGTGAATTTGCAGCTAATAATGAATATTTAAAAAATTCAATTTTATCGGAAACAGATTCTAAATTAAAAGAATTTGCCATTGAAATAACTAGGGATAATAACGCTGCTCTTAAAAAACAATTGGTTGAAGCAAGTAATTTAGCAGAATTTGAAGATATTATCAATCAAATAGTTGGTCAAATAGGATTAAAGTCAACTGATGTTGCAACATTTAAAGAGGGTATGATATCGGAATATGAAAAATATTTTAATAAAGCCCAACTAGCTATGGCCATTGATAAAGATAATAAGTTTATGGAACTTACTCAACAATTAACAGCTGGATTTGAAACACAAGGACATGAGAATGATTTGCAGGTTATAGCATCAGATGTAGCAAAATCATTAATTAAATTAAGTAAGGGTGAATCAACAAATAAAAAGATAAATGTTAAAAATGTAAATGACATGAAAATGGAAATGTCATTGGATTATCTTAAAAAAGAGGGAAATGTTGATTTAATGAATAACATTCAAAATCAATATGATATATCATCGACTGATAAAGTTGAACCAAATGGTGACTCTGTTGAACTATTAAAAAAATTCGATGAATTAAATTCACAGATAATAGAAGAAAAAAAATTCTTAAAATTTGAATATGCAAGACAACATAAGGTTTTAGAACAAATAGATGCAAAAAATGACCCAGAAGCATATGTACAACAAACTGAACTATTGAAAGAAATTGAGAATAGTATCAATTATTTGAATGAAATACAAGATGATCAACTTAAACAAATAAAAAAAGGGGGCATGAGTGGTGCAGTAAATCCCAAAATATTAAAAAATCTTGAAAGTCAAATATCTGAAACAGATAAATTAAGTAAATCTATGGAAGAAGCCACAGGTATGTTTGGTTCAATGAATAAAGCAACTCAATCACTTGGAAATCAGTTTGCAAATGTTACAAGAGCAGCAGATGCGATGAGTGAGGTATTTAGTGCTACAGGTACTGATATGAAATCAATAGGAAATATTAAAGGTATTTCTGATGGATTTACGAATATTTTGTCTAGTGGTCTAATATCCATAGGTGCATTTACGGCAGCTTTAGGCATAGCAAGTAAAATGGTTGGTATGTATCATGAACAATTAAATATATCTCGAGAAATGGGTGACAATTCGGGTGGATTAGTTAAAGATTTACAAAAAATGCATATCAAAACCTTGATGGATCCAGGACAGTTAAAAGCGTTATCAGATCAAATAGGTGGTG
>JACCEA010171446.1_pt1 | contig 39723 bp, 30 predicted proteins | sample 7449851 | NCBI WGS metagenome assembly JACCEA01 (sample SAMN15323453, study PRJNA562643) | freshwater metagenome | isolation source: river surface water | place: USA:Blue River Watershed | collected 2017-08-18 | reverse complement strand
GTTCCGTCCTGGCTTCAGCTTGGCTTGCGACGGCGATGAGGCCGACTGCCGCGATGCTTGAGAGTGTCTTCATTCCGGTCCTCCTTGATTTGGATTTGCTTGAGTCGGATTTCTATATCCGCCTCGCGTCACGGACAGGGAATGTAGGGTCTGTTCTATATTTATTCCAATTCAATTAATGAAGTTTTTAGTTTTAGAAAATATAATTAAAAAATGAGCTCTCTTAATTACCACCACCTGCGTTACTTTCGGGCGATTGCTCATGAGCGCAGCCTCACGCGGGCGGCATCCCTGCTACACATCTCGGCTTCGGCGTTGTCGATCCAATTACGGCAACTCGAAGAGCGATTGGGTCACCCCCTGTTCGATCGCAAGGGGCGTGCGTTGGAGTTGACTGAAGCGGGGCGCATCGCGCTCGAATATGCCGACTCGATTTTTCGTTCGGGCGAAGAGCTCGTGAGCACACTGAAAGGCGCTCGAAAGCAAGGGCGAGCGGTGTTACGTATCGGTGCAGTCGCCACGCTATCTCGCAACTTCCAGATTGGGTGGTTGAGACCCCTGTTGGGACGTGAAGATATTGAACTCGTCTTGCGATCGGGATCGTTACGCGAACTGCTGCCGCAATTGGCAGCGCATTCACTCGATGTCGTGCTAACGAACAGCGTCGTTCCGCGTGACAAAAACACGCCTTGGCGCGTATTCAAAATCGGCGAACAGGAGGCAAGCCTGGTCGGGCGACCGCTTGGATCGCGACGCAAGTTTCGGTTCCCGGATGACCTGCATCACACACCAATCATGCTCCCAGGCCCAGAGAGTAGCTTGCGCGAATCGTTCGACACCCTGATGGAACAGGCCGGTATTCGTCCGTTGGTGATGGCTGAAGTTGACGATATGGCGATGCTTCGCTTGGTCGCGCGTGAGAGTCCCGGGGTCGCGCTAGTGCCGCCGGTTGTCGTCAAAGATGAGTTGAAGCAACGAGTCTTGGTAGAGTACGCGCGTATCACCGGTCTTCGCGAAAGTTTTTTTGCCGTGACTGGTGTGCGTCGTTTTGGTAATCCGTTACTGAAGGAATTGCTTTCCGAGTCGGCAAAATGAAACTCCTGATAGCTCTCGTTTCGATTTTGGCGGCCCCCGTCATGGGGGTTGTGGCATTAACGGCGGGTTACCTCCAATCGAGCAAGCAGTTGCTGCAAATCATGCTGTTCGCCTGGCCGGCCTCCATCGCGCTGATCTGGATGATCCTCGCGTGGTTAACCCGCACGAACCTTGCCGAACGAACCGCGACTACAGCGTGGAGTACGCCTTCGAAGGTCTTTCACTGGGTGATGGGTTTCAGCATTCTCGGCACGACCGCGTTGATGTATTACATGGTCAACATCGGTGATCTAACCGTTCCAGCCAATCGTGCCGAATATAGCCGACTGCTTAAAATCCATAAGTCGTTAGGACTTGTCGTGCTGTTCCTGATTGCATTTCGTTTCATCTGGAATTGGCGCGTACCAAGGCCAGAGCTACCAATTGAGATGACCCGGTCACAGATGCTTGCGTCAAAGATCAGTCATCACTCGCTATATCTTGCGATGTTGTTGGTGCCGTTAATCGGTTGGATGGCATCGATGACTTACGGCGGAAGAACATTTTTCTTCGGTCTATTTGAGCTGCCGGTATGGCTGCCCAAGAATCTAGAGTGGGCGAACGTATTACAGCCTGCGCATATCTGGCTTGCTTGGGGCATGCTGGCCGTTGTCGGGGTGCACGTGGTCGCGTCGCTGTGGCATCACTTTGTCAAAAAGGATGCGACCCTAGTGCAGATGTTGCCGCGCGCTCGAGCGCGCTAAGGCGTGACTGCAAAACGATACCGATCAGTGCTCGCCGCGTAGGTTGGAGAGTTCGACGACGGTGCCCGTGCCGTCGTCTCTCGACCGCACTTGAAGTTGAGCCCCGAGTTGTCTTGCTCGTCGCCGCATGTTCTCGAGACCGTGCGACAAGCCGTGCTCATCCAGCATGCCGCGACCGTCGTCCTCGATTTGAATCCTGATTCCGCTGCTCGGGGAGTGGCGAGCGAATAACACGATTTTTCGAGCCTCCGCGTGCTTCAGCGCGTTGTTAATCGCTTCTTGGATGATCCGCAGAAGGTTGGTGGTCACTTTGGGTGATAGTGAGGGTGCCCCATCGAGATCGACGCGCCACAGCAGTAGCACCTGATGTTCCGCGAGACGTCGCTCGATTCGATGGCGATAGCGTGAGAGCGCTTCTGCCAAATCGCCATTTTGATCTCGTGATCCCTCGAGCACGATATGCAAGTCGGCCATGCACTCGCGCAACAGCTCGACCAGTTGTTGCCGGTCGAGTTCGCCTCTCTCCGCGTGCATTTTGGCGGTGATCAATTGTGATCCGAAGCCATCATGCATATCCGCGAGTAGTTGTTGTCGCTCTTCGAGACGCGATCGTGAGATCTCGGTCTGGGTCAACTCATGCCGTAGGGCATCGCGTTGACGGATGTTCACATCCAAGATCAGAGCGATGAACAGTCCGGTATTGATTAGGCTCATGACCATTGAATATGCCGTCGTGCCTATCGAGACCGGCTGCGTGACTGGAGCGAGAGGGTCTCCGCCTGCAAGCACCGTGTTCAAAGCCGTAAGCACGATAAAAATAGCTTGGAGCGCGATGAGCGCCGCGAACAATTTGGCGTTACCGACCTGTAGTCGCTTGCCGAGTTGTAAGACTTGCCAAAAAAGTAAAAATAGCAGTGTGCTGACGTAGATGAGGATGACTAGCGAGGTGGTATCGCGTGAGACCTCGGTTAAGGCAAGGGCTGCCAGGCTGGCAACCATCGCCATTGCGGTTGCGATATGTCGATTTAGCTGCTGGCCAGGTGTTATCAAGGAAATAGCGGTGATCCGTATGGATAGGCCTGTGACCAGTGTTGCGCCGAGGAGTGTTTGTCCCCAGTCGTTCGAGTAGTTGAGTTCGGCGATCGAGCCAATCGACAGTACTGGAAGAACGCTGCCAAAAAAGCCGCTAAGACACCAAAGATAAACGGACGCACCTCTGGCGTTCCACAGGATTCCGAGCGTCGTGATGGCCAGAGCGGTGTTCCACGTCGACTGTAGAGCCATTACTTGGTCGGGCGTTAGATCCGTCATGAACTGCCTGCATTGGCTTTGGTGGCGAAAGGCAGTGCTGATCATATTCGGTCGGACGTCCCTGATCTTGATGCTTGATGCAGTATTTGGCGGATCGCCTGGTCTGGCGCGCCGGGCGGTGCGGTTTGTCGTGCCGATGTGGATAATGTCGACCTCTTTTGGGAGAGTCTTCGCATGCGGACCAAATTCACTTTAGGTCGAGTGGGTATCGTTGTTGCCTCGCTGCTCTGTGCCGTGGCTCCGCCCTGGAGCGCCGCGCGGGCTCCGATCGCAGCATCAGGCTCGAGCGTCGAATATTGGCCGGGTGCGGACTATGACCCGAGCATCCCATCGGTGCGTCGTGTGCTCGGCTTCGAGTTCGGAGCCGAGATGGCTCGGGCCGATCAAGTCACTCGTTATTTCGAAGCCTTGGCCGCGGCGGCGCCGCAGCGGATGCGCACCTTCGAATATGGTGAAAGTTGGGAAGGGCGCAAGCTGATCTATGGCGTCATCAGTAGCGAGAGGAATATCTCCCGTCTCGAGGAGATCAAAAGCGCGATGGCGAAACTTGCCGATCCGCGGCGCCTTGGTCCCGGCGAGTCCGCGGCGATCATCCAGTCGATGCCCGCGGTCGTGTGGCTGTCACACTCCGTACACGGTAACGAGCCCGGCACGACCGATGCCGCCTTGCTGACCGCTTATCATTTGTTGGCCTCGCGTGGTGACCCGCGCGTTGCCAAGATGCTCGAGGAAACCGTGATCGTCGTTCTGCCCCTGCAGAACCCGGATGGACGAGAGCGATTCATCAATAGCAATCGAGCCGCTCGCGGCCTTGAACCCGATCCGTCGCCGTTGTCGGCCGAGCGCGATGAGCCCTGGCCGGGCGGTCGCATGAATCACTATGTCTTCGACATGAACCGCGACTGGTTCACGCAGACGCAACCCGAGATGCGAGCCCATGTGGGCTTGATGCTCGAGTGGATGCCGGTGGTCGTCGCCGACATTCACGAAATGGGCGCTAACCAAACCTTCTTTTTTCCGCCCGAGGCGGATCCGCTCAATCCCCATCTGACATCGAAGCAATTGAGCAACGTCGAACTTATAGCGCGCAATAACGCCGCTTGGTTTGATAAGGCGGGCTTGCGGTATTTCAACCGGGAAATCTTCGATGGATTTTTCCCGGGGTACGGCAGCGGTTGGCCCAATTACCAGGGCGCGAGCGCGATGGTCTATGAACAAGGCTCATCGCGCGGCCTTGTGGCGCGACGATCTGATGGCTCTCTGCTGCATTTCTCCGATACGGTCAAAAGTCAGTTCATCGCTTCGCTCTCGGCCGTCGAGGTCGTCGCGAATAACCGCTCGCGCTTTCTCACCGACTTCGCGAACTATCGAGCCACTGCCGTTGCAGAGGGACAGCGCGAACCGGTCAAGGCCTATGTGATCCCCGAGGCGCCCGATGCCGATATGGCGGCCCGACTCGCGGTCACTTTGGCGCGAAACGGTATTGAAGTTCGCCGCGCGGAGGCCGCTTTTGCTGCTTGTGGTCGTCGTTTCGAAGCCGGTAGCTATGTGGTGTCGGCTGCGCAACCGACGAAGCGACTAATTCGCACGCTGCTCGACGAGAAGACCGAAATGAAGGCGGACTTCGTCAAGCGACAGGAGGAGCGCGTTTCCAAGGGGCTGCCAGATGAGATCTACGATGTGACCGCCTGGTCGCTGCCGCTGATGTTCAACGTGCCCGCGGTCGCCTGCAATAACGATCCCATCGTCAAAGGCACGCTGGTTGCGCGGGATTGGCAGCCGAGCGGCACGGTCATCGGTGAGGCGAGCTCGGTGGGCTATCTCGTGCCATGGGGTAGCACCGCCTCGGCACGCTTTCTGACGGCAGCATTGCGGGCAGGTCTTCCCGTCAAATCGTCAAACAAAGAATTCACGCTCGGTAGCGTGAGATATCCAGCGGGTTCCTTGTTCGTGGATGGTGCGCTCGCATCTGAGAACTTGGCTTCTCGCGTGCTGGAGCTCGCGAGGCAGAGCGGTGCGCGGGTTACCGCGGTTTCCGATAGTTGGGTCACCGACGGTCCGAGCCTTGGTTCACCCAATATGTTGCATATGCCGCTGCCGCGTGTGGCGTTGGTGTGGGATGAGCCCACCGAGCGTTATTCGGCGGGACATGCTCGCTTCGTATTGGAGCGGCAGTTTGGGTACCCGGTGACGTTGATTCGAGCGCGTCGGGTGAGTGCTGCGAACCTCGATGGTTTCGATGTGATCGTGGTACCGGGTGAGGGCGGTAGTTACGCCGCAGCCTTCGGCAAGCGAGGTGCCGAGAATCTGAAGAATTGGGTCCAACGCGGCGGAGTGCTGATTGGGCTTGGTAGTGGGACTCGCTATCTTGCCGAAAAAGGGATCGACCTGTTGCCACTGAAACTCGAGAACGCGTTGGAGTCAGACGCGACGAAGGATTCAAGCGCCAAGGCGGGCGCGGGCGCTAAAACTGACTCTGCCACATCCGACTCCGATAAGTCGGACGACGCTGATTCGCGAGTGGATGCCAAAGAATTAACCACAGAGGCCGATTTGCAGAAGGCCGAGCGGCCGCTCAAGGCGCCACCACGACCGGTAGCCGGTGTGCTCGCACGAGCAGACGTTGAAGATGAGCACTGGCTCACCGCAGGAGTCGCTTCTCGACTGAATGTGCTGGTCACGGGCAACGACATCTACGCGCCTGTGCGATTGAACGACGCCGATACCGTCGCGCGCTTTGCCGCGCCGGATCAGGTGCTCGCATCCGGGGTGTTGTGGGAAGAGAATCGACGACAGCTCGCCTTTAAGCCCTTCGTGGTGAGCAAGGCGACGGGGCGAGGAGTCGTTGTCGGCTTCACGGCCGATCCGAACTTCCGTGCTCACATGGCGGGTCTTAACCTGATTTTCATCAACGCCATCTTCCGCGGTGCCGCGATAACGTATGACGCCAACACCCAATGAGAGTCAGGCGTCTTTGGTGGGCAGTTTGAAGTCGTAGTGGATCGCGAGCGCGCGCAGTCCGATCGTCACGAGCGCGCAGGCGGTCATCGAGATCCACTCGTCACCGCCTGCTATCGCGATCAGGGCGTAACTGCCGCCACCTGCTGCGGCGCAGAGGGCATAGGGCCTATGGTCGTGAAATAGCTGCGGCATCTCGTTGCAGACGAGATCTCGAAGCACACCACCGAAAGTGCCCGTGATGACGCCCATCATGACCGCGACGATCGGCGGTTGCTGCATGATCCACGAGAGGTGGGTGCCGGTAGCACAAAATAAACCTAGCCCGATCGTATCGGGTGCTTGTAACCATCGTTCGCTGCGCTCGAGACGCGCGCGGCTGATGAATGTGGCGCAGACGATCGACAGTGCGAGCACACCGAGCAGTACGGTTTGATGCTCAACCCAGAAAAAAGGTCGTCGATCTAGCAGGATGTCACGCAACGTTCCGCCGCCAAAGGCCGCCAGGAATCCGCAGACGCAGATGCCGACGATGTCCATTCGTTTGCGCAGCGCACCGAGAACACCGGATACAGCGAAAGCGGCTGTCGCGAGATACTCCAAGGTAACGATGGAGTGTTGGCTCAAGGTGACGATCGGCTCCATGGGGCTCACGCGCCCCTCAACAACTGCCACGTTCCGATACCGGCGAGTGTGGCGATGAGCGAGCTTGTAACGTGCAGTGCGATACCGCTTGCGGCCATGCCGAAACGACCTTGCTGAAGCAAGCTCACGATTTCGTTCGAGAAGGTGGAGAAGGTCGTGAGACCTCCGCAAAAGCCAGTCACGATCAAGAGTCGCCATTCAACCGGCAGATCCTCTCGTTGCGCAAAGAAGGCGAGCGCGAGACCGACGATGTAGCCGCCGATGATGTTGGCAGCCAGAGTGCCGGGCGGGATATCGGAAAAAAGGCGATTTAGCCGTTCGCTGAGCTGCCAGCGCAGCAGAGCGCCCAATGCGGCGCCGATTCCGACTGCTGCAACAGATGGCCACATGCTCGAACGTCCTCACGCTGGTTATCCCCCGCATCATAGCGTCTGTCACAATGGACGCGTGATGAACGAGACAGACGACCAGCCGCGACTCTCCAAGCGCATGAGCGAATTGGGTTTGTGCTCCCGTCGCGAGGCTGAGCAATGGATCGTCAATGGCTGGGTTCAGGTTGATGGTCGGATCGTCGATGTGCTCGGCACGCGGGTTAGTCGCGAGGCCAAGATCGAGATCGATCGTCGTGCGCGAGCGCAGCAGGACGAACTCGTAACGGTCATCCTCAATAAGCCGATCGGTTATGTCTCTGGGCAGGCTGAAGATGGTTATGAACCTGCGACGGTGCTGATTCGGCCCGAAAATCGCTGGGCTGGCGACGAGTCGGGAAAGCGTTTTGAGCTGAAGCACTTGCAAGGCTTGGCGCCGGCGGGTCGCCTCGACATCGACTCGACGGGTCTGATGGTCTACACGCAGGATGGTCGCATCGCCAAGCAACTGATCGGTGGTAACGAGATCGAGAAGGAGTATCTCGTTCGCGTACAGGGCGTGCTTTCGGATGACGGCCTCGCTCGGTTACGACACGGGTTGACGCTCGATGGTGTGAAGCTCAAACCGGCGCGCGTCGTCTGGCAGAACGAAGACCAACTGCGCTTTGGTTTGCGAGAGGGTCGCAAGCGACAGATTCGTCGAATGTGCGAAATCGTTGGGCTCAAAGTAGTGGGCTTGAAACGCATCCGGACGGGTCGCGTGTTGCTCGGCGCGCTTCCAGTGGGACAGTGGCGTTACCTTCGAGCGGATGAGGGGTTTTGATTCAAGAGGTCGCGATAATGATCGATGCGGTGCTGACGAGACGGGTTTTAGTTTGGGCCACGGTCATGGTAAATGCCGTTTTCGGGCTCGCGCACGCCTCGGTATTGCCCGGCCCGTTGGTGACTCCAGAATGGTTAGCTGCTAATCGATCGGCGGTGACGATTCTCGAGATACGAGAAGACCCCAATGAGTACGTGGCTTCCCACATCCCCGGAGCGAGATTGGTTCCGGCGGCCAAGATTCGTCAAACGCGCTATATCGACGGGCGAAACATTCCCGCAATGCTACCTGACCGTGGTGCCATCGAAGCTTTGATGCGTTCGATCGGTGTAATGACCAAGACTCCCTTGGTCATTGTGGCGGCAGGCAGGTCAGTGGAAGAGTTCGATGGCGCGGCGCGGCTGTATTGGACACTCAAATACTACGGTGCCGATGCGCTCGCGATTTTAGATGGTGGTCATACTCGATGGGTCGCGGAGGGTCGGTCTACCGAGAGCGGTATGCCCGATCTGCCCTCTGGCGATTGGACGGCGGGTGAGCCGAGACCCTCTTTGCTCGCGGACACGCAAACCGTGATGACCGCGGCCGCATCTCGCGTTCAGCTCGTTGACGCGCGACCGCTCGCCTTTTTTCATGGCCTCGCTAAGCGTCCCGTGGTGGCCGCCTACGGACACATCCCTGGCTCGAAAGTGTTCCCGACGGAACTGCGCGCGAAGCCTGAGGGTAACGGCCAAAGTTATCTCAGCACGGAAGACTATCGAGCAATCTTGCAGAGCCTGCAAATTGTGCTGGATCGCCCAACGATCACGTACTGCAATACCGGGCATATGGCGGCAGGTGCGTGGTTTATCTTGTCGGAGTTGCTCGGGGTCGCGCAGGTGTCGTTGTATGACGGCTCCATGGCGGAATGGGCGGATGGCTCGCGTCCGGTCGCGCGTTATTGAATCTGTTTAGGAGTCCATATCGTGCGAATGACAGACATTCCTTTCGGTACCACCGATTGGTCTGCAGTTGCCGAAACGCGCCACCCCGGTGAGTCGGGTGAAGCGCTCTGGCGAACGCAGCAATTTGGTGACATTCGAGTGCGACTGGTTCGATACAGCGCGGGATACGTTGCCGATCACTGGTGTGACAAAGGCCACATCTTGTTCTGTATGGAAGGCGATCTGACGACGGAGTTGCGCGATGGCAGGGTCGTCGAGCTGAAAGCGGGTATGAGTTATCAGGTCGCCGATGACACGATGCCGCACCGCTCATCATCCAAGGCTGGTACGACGCTGTTCATCGTCGATTGATCGGTTCGGTCAACCATCTAAAGACATTGATCACGAACGCACGATTATCGCGTGCCGCGGGTGCATCGAAGCCAATGGATGTCTGACCGTCTGGCGCGATTTGGCTCGTGAACATCGCGGCTTCAGCGAACACCGCGACCCGGCCCTTGCCGAAAGATCGGGTGGCGCCTTGCATCAAGCCGCTCGCGGGTCTTCGCGGCGTGTCTGGCTGAAACTCCCAAGCGCGCGAGGTTAACCAAAGTTCGTAATCCGCGCCGAGCACCATGAGCGGTTGCGCTTCGGTCGGTGCTTCGAAAGCGCTGCCGGTGAAAGCGGCGATTCGCTGGACGGGCGGCTTTAAGTCAGCGCCTGTTATCCCCGGATGACTTTTGAGAGAGCCAGCGTCGAGATCAAAAATATCTTCGGCCGTCGCCTCCGAGCGAATGGCGAATCCGTTCAGAAAACGAAACCCGAATCGGGCGGCAAGATCCGCAACGGCGCCGGGGAAAGGAAAATGATCGGCAATCAGCAATAGCGCGCCACCATTCTTGACCCAAGTGACGAGCAATGCGGTTTCTTGTTCCGACAATGCCGGTTCAACTGGCAATGCCCATCGATCGACGTTCGAGAGATGCAGTGCATTGGCGATGACCAAGGCGTCGGTCGTGCTTAACAACTCGGGTGTAAGGGCGGTCTTGGCTGATCGCACTCTGAAGCCAGTGTTACCGAGCAGCCTCGCCAAAGGAGCATAGCGACGCTCGGCGGTGTGGAAGTTGTGATGAGCGGCGTCGATCAGAATCCGCGGTGCCTGCGTCTCTGTCGCGTTCGATGGCGTCGAGGCGAACAGCATCGAGCACAGCAGTAAAACCAGAGCGCTAGCGCAGCGATAGGGCGATGTCTCGGCTCTCATAGCGCACTCAACAGTGGACCAAGGTGACGCTCGTAGCGGCGCCATCGACCGATGCCGTCGCGATTGATCGGCTTGCGCACTTGCTGAGCACTGGCCGTCGTGACAATACGGTCGGCCGAGTGGAACTCAAGGCAGCCGGGATGCCAAGCCACACCGAGAAAATGCAGGAGTCGACGAATGGCCGCTTCCGGATGCTCGATCAGGTCTTCGTACTGAATTCGCATGACGGTGGTCGCTGGAAGGTGTCGGCATACCGCTTCGAGTAGCCGATCGTGTGCTGATAGATATCGACCGAGTTCAGCAAGATCATAAGCGTAAGGATGTCCTGAGCTGAATCGCTTCGTGAAGCAGGACCACGCGAGATCACGCGGGTCGCGCGCGAGCACGACGATCTTGGCAGCGGGTAGGGCCTGGTGGATGCAGCCGAGGTGAAGCGAGTTGGCGAGAAACTTGTCGACGACGAGCGATGTGCCTATTCCCTTCTCTAGGGTGCTCGCGATCGCGTTTCGGTACCGGTGGGCAATTCGCTGCAGTTGCTCTGCTGAGTACGCAGGTTCGATATCGGCGCCATCGGAGACATTTCGCGATTCGGTGAGGAGCGCTTGCTCAAAGAAATCGCGCTCGCCAACGCCGTATATGACCGGATGACTGATCAGGATCTGTTCGAGCAGGGTGGAGCCGCAGCGTGGGGCGCCGACGATGAAGACGTGATTTAGCGAGGCGTTTTCTGCGCTAGACGCCGGTGCTTGCGGAGCGAGACTTTGGATCTGTAGGCACAGCCGCTCGAGTCGTTGCAATGTTTGCGCTTCGTCGTAGCCGTTGTGCTCGCGAATCAGTCGATTGGCCTGCTGCCAGCTCGCGAACGCTTCGTCCGTTCGATCCAAATCATCCAACGCTTTGCCGCGTGCGAACAGCAGTAGGGCCGCGCCCGCGGCGTGTGCCGGTAGCGGAGTCTGTAGAAGACGCGTTAACTCAGCATCATCTGGCCGATAGCGATGTAGCTCTGCGAGATTGAACTGCGCTTCGGTGAGTATGGGCTTTAGCTCGAGTGCCTTGAGATAGTGCCGCTTTGCGGCCTCGAATCGCCCGCAGTCACGATACGCATTCCCGAGATTGTTGTGCGCCTCGGCAAAGTCGTCTTTGAGAGTGAGGGCTTGTTCGAGCGCCGTGATGGCCTTGTCGCTAGCGCCGATCTGTAGCAAGGCGTGACCCAAGTTATTCCAGGCGTCGACGCCTCGAGCGTCTCGTTGGATGGCATTAGAGTGGTGCCGGATGGCCACTGCCCAACGGGACTGGCGCCCGGCTAGGACGCCCAGCGCATCGTGCACCCGGGCATTCGTTTCTTGGAGCGCGAGCGCCGAGTTCAAAGCGCGGCTGGCGATCTCCCAGTGTTGTAACTCGGTAGCGACGATGCCGAGAGCGGCCTGCGCCTGGAATAACTGCGGCGCCAAATTCGCAGCCTCGGTCAGAACGACAAAGGCCGGTTCGAGCTCCCCACGTTCCGCTTGGGAAGCGGCCAGGTCGCAAAGGGCGGTTGCCAGATTGTGGCGATAGTGCGGTCGTGGGTCCTGTTCGATTGCTTTTCCCCAGTACTCGATGGCGTCCTCGAGTTGATTGCGCTGGTAAGCGGCCACGGCGCGAAAGTGCCACAAATCCGAATCCCCGGTTGGGAGCCCATCTCCGATCGTCTGATCGCTTTTTCGAGTGGTCACCGTTCTAGCCCCCTCAACAGGGGTGATGTTGCTGCGATCGGAAATAACGCATGGTTATGACGCGGCCCGATTATTTCATTCGCGTCGAAAAGCATCGAGGCGTAGTTTAGACCTCGTACCGTAGTCGGCAATCCCGGAGGTGGCTGGCGTGTGGGGACAAGACGGGGGGTTTAGGGGGAGAACTCGGCTGCAGCGCATCATGACGGCGCTCGGTTTGGCGTTGCCGCTCATTTTGGCAGCACCCGACGCTGGGGCGGCCGGCTCGCAAAGCCGATCCTTCGTCGTTAGTTTTTTCGCGCAGCAGTTCACCAATAACCCGGGAGATTGCCCAGGTGGGGTCAACCCGGAGGACGAACGCGGCCAGATCGCCGTCGCGTTGCGCACCATGGGTTATTCGTCGGCCGACGTACGTCGTCTGATGGCGGGCTGGGATCAAGGTGGCGACGGTGAGCGCAAGGTCAACGAAATTCTCGAGCGCCGAGCGACCATCAACGGTGAACCCGTTAACCCGATGACGCACCCGGAAGCAGTTCCGGACCCCCAACTGAAATTCGTCGTCGCCAAACAGACGGTCGGCTTCGATCTCGACGGTCAGCAATCGCCTGACGATTTTGTCGACATGGTCTCCGGTAAGCCTGGTATCGATAATCAGCTATTTCGGGCGCTCGGCTGTAATCAAAACTTCAGAGGCACCTGGACGAGCCCCTCGGCTTATGGCGAGTGGGTGTGGGTGCAGTTACGCGATTCGCAGCCCGCATGGCTAATGACCATTACCGATGTACCTTCGGGTAAAGCCGGTGAGGTCGTCGTTCGAATCCAGCGCTCGCTCGATCATCTGCGTTCAAACATGGACGGCTCGCCACGTTGGCACGCCACTTACCGTGCCGATCCCGATCCTCGCTCGATCAATGAATACCGCGGCTACCTGCGTAACGGTGAGCTGACCATCACGAGGCAGCCGCGATTCAGCATGCTCTGGAACGGACTCAGCGCGCCGGTGCTGAACCTCAGCCAATTTCAGCTGAGCTTGAAGCAAGATGCGCGCGGTCAGTGGGATGGCTTGATCGGCGGTTTTCAGCCTTGGCGCGAGCTGTATTTTGCGTTTTCCCACAACGGTATCGTCGGTGATCGTCCCGGTCTTTGGCACGCTATGAAAAAAGCCGCTGACGCAGAGCCCGATCCCACGACGGGTCAAAACCTCGCGATTTCTGCCGCGTACCGCTTCACTGCCATTCCGGCATTCGTCACCGCGCCGGGCTCGCAGGTGAGAACCGCCATGCGCGAGAGACCGAGATCATGAGCAAGCGCCCTCGACGTGCCGTTGCTGCGACCATAGCCCTCGTGGTCGTGGCAGCCGGCGCTTTTTTTCTTTGGCCCGATTCGACGCCGCGCTCCGCGAAGGTCTTTCAGCCGCCCGAGGTCAAGGCACCCCGCCTGACGCCGGAACAGTACCGAGCAGCGATCACAGATGTTTTCGGTGCGCACATCGATCTGGGTGGTCGTCTTGAGCCTGTGATGCGCGATGGTGGCTTGCTGGTGGTGGGTGCATCTAGCGTGAGTGTCACTCCGGCGGGGATGGAACAGTTCGATGCGATGGCCGAAGCCATTTCCGAGCAAGTTTTGCTGCGCGAAGAGAATCGACGGGTCTTTTTGTCTTGCACGCCGGCCAAGCCCGATCAGCCGGATGATCGCTGTGCTGCGCAGTTTCTGACCCCGGTCGGTGAGCGTTTGTTTCGCAGACCTTTGACCGAGGTCGAGTTGCGCAGCTTCGTGACGGCCGCGGCAGCGGCCACCAAAGCATTGGGGAATTTCCACGAAGGCCTCGCCCTGAGTCTGGCGGCGATGCTGACCTCACCTCAGTTTTTGTTCCGTATTCCCGTGATCGAGGAAGATCCGGATCGTTCGGGTGGTTATCGGCTCGATGCCTATTCGCGTGCGGCTCGCTTGAGCTTCTTCTTATGGAATACCGGTCCGGATGCCGAGTTGCTGCGGGCAGCGCGAGAGGGTGAACTCGATAGTGATCGCGGGTTGCGACGGCAAGTTGATCGGATGATGGCTTCGCCCCGTTTAGAGGAAGGCGTTAGGGCTTTCTTCTACGACATGCTGCGTTTCGACACCTTCGAGACGTTAAGCAAAGACCCGACGCTCTTTCCGAAATTTAGTCGTCGCGAGATGGCCGATGCGCAAGAGCAAACCTTGCGTACCTTGGTCCATCTGCTACTGGATGAGCAGGGCGACTATCGTGATGCCTTTACGACCAAGAAGACGTTTCTGACGCCATCTCTGGCAGCGATCTATCAGGTTCCGTTGGCCCACGACGGTCCAAACGGTGGCGTGGAGTCTTGGGAGCCGTTCGAATTTTCTGCCGAAGATCCGCGCGCCGGCATTTTGAGTCACGCCAGCTTCACCGCTTTGCATTCGCCGCCGGGGAGGACCTCGCCGACCGATCGCGGTAAGGCGTTGCGCGAAGTGCTGATGTGCCAGAACGTACCCGCGCCACCGCCGGATGTGCAATTCACGGTGGTCCAGAACACAGCGGATCCTATCCACAAGACGGTGCGTCAAAGATTGATCGCCCACTCGACCGTACCATCATGTGCAGGGTGCCATCGCATCATGGACCCGATGGGTCTTGCGCTTGAGAATTTCGACGGGGCAGGCGAGTTCCGCATGGTCGAGAACGGTCAGCCCATCGACACCTCGGGTGATCTCGATGGTGTCGAGTTCTCTAACTCGCTTGAGCTTGCGCAAGTGGTTCGCGATAACCCGGCGATTCCATCCTGTCTCGTCAAGCGAATGACCGCCTACGCGTTCGGTCAAGATTTGACGCAGGATCAGAGAGTGTTCTTGAAGCAGATGCGCGTTCATTTCCGTGAGAGTGGATTCAAAGTTCCGGAGTTGATGCGGGCTATCGTCACGAGCCCCGAGTTTTTTCAGGCAGCGCCGACTCGAGCTGCCGTTCCCGTCGACACCATAACGGCTGCAGTGGGCCGCTGAGGTACCGAAGATGAGCACATCCCGTCGCGGTTTTTTGAGAGGCACTTTCGCAGGATCGGCGGTTGCCGTCGGCTTGCCTTTTCTCGATTGCTTTCTTAATGAATCGGGCACGGCGCTCGCTGGCACGGGTCAGCCGCTGCCGAGTGTCTTCGGAAATTGGTTTCAGTACCTCGGCCTGAATCCCGGTCGATGGGTTCCGGATCAAACCGGCAGCAATTACAAAAATAAGATTGAGCTGGCTATGTTCGATCCGTGGAAAGAGCGTATCAATCTCATCAGCGGCGGCTATTACCATCTCGACGGTCGACCGGTAGAGACGCACAAGACAGGCGTTCAGATCGCGACGCTCGGCGGCATTCCAAGTGGCCGAGAGAGTGGTGCCAGTCTCGATAGCGATATCGCGGACATCATCGGACGACAAACACGTTTCCAGACGCTCGATGTCACGGGTACCGGCGGGCGTTTCGGTGTCAGCAAACGAGCGGGTGCTGCGTACAAGCCCGTCGAAGCATCGCCCGCGGCGCTTTATCGCCGAATCTTTGGTGCTGACTTCAAAGATCCCAATGCGGCGGAGTTCGTGCCTTCAACCAAGGCACTCGCCAAAGCGAGCGTGCTCTCGCAGGTATCGGATCAGCGCCGCGCTGTGCTGAAAGCGGTCGGTGCGAGCGATCGCGCGCGTCTCGACGAATATTTCACTTCGCTGCGTCAGCTCGAAAAGCAGATCGCCATGCAACTCGAACCGCCCGAGCCGCTGCCGGCTTGCAAGCCGCCGCCGAGTATCGCGGCCGAAGCCGAGCCAGGAGCAGAGGTCACCGCAGTCGAGCGCAATATCGATCTCTTCACGTCGCTATTGATCCATGCCGTCACCTGCGGACAGACGCGCGTCTTCAACGTCACCATGAACACGCAAGGTTGTCGCAAGGCCGGTTCGACGCAGACTTGGCATGGTTACACCCATGAAGAACCGATCGACGATGCCTTGGGTTATCAACCCGAGACGACCTGGTTCATCATGTGGGCTAATCAGCTGTTCGCGAATTTCCTCGGCAAGCTCGAAGCGACACCGGAGGGCGCGGGATCGGTGCTCGATCGCATGCTCGTGTTGTGGCAGACCGATCACGGTTATGCTCGCACGCACACGATGGATAACGTCACCACCATGACCGTCGGTAATGCGGGTGGTCTGTTCCGCACTGGGCGGCATATCGCGCTGGCAGGCGATCCAGTCACTCGTGTCGGCTTGACGGTGCAACAAGGCTTTGGCGTGCGTGTCAGTGCTTGGGGCAGTCAGTCCAACCGCGCCACTCGTCCTATCACTGACATGCTGATCTGATCTTGAGGGGAGCGCGCGTCATGTCCCGTGAATCTCGAGTTCGTCTACTCGCTCCAGTGGCTCTGTCGATCGCCCTCGTCGGTGTGCTCGCTGCGACCCGAGCCGAAGCGATTTCTTGGTGGCCGTGGGGTAAGTCTTCGCAGAAAGCGTCGACGTCCGTCGCATCGACCCCACCTGGGATCACGCTGCAAGCGGTCGGTCGCGGTCAGGGCTGGGATCTCGGCAAAGAAACGGCCTCGATGGTCTATCGTGACGAAGTGGCGTTCGCCGATGGGAAAGGCAAGACGTTGTATTTTCGCGAGGCCAACGCGAAGCCGTGTGACGGAGATTGCGATCCGCGTTTCAAGGCGGTCCAACCCTTGAGTGGGGCGCAACCAATCGGCGATTGGACGATCGTGCGTGGCGCCGATGGTGTGTCGCAATGGGCGTGGAAGGGGCGGCTCGCCTATACATTTGCTGAAGATGCAGACCCCGGTTCTGTGTTCGGGAACAGCGCCGCACGCTTTGGCGCCAAGCGCCGAGATGGCTTCGGCAATATGGTGGGCGGTGGTCGGCGCGGTAGCGGCGTGCGCGGTGCGGGCGGCGACAAACCGAAGCTCGAAGGTTGGGAAACGGCCTTGGTGCAGCCCATGCGCGGCGGCGTCATGACGCCGCCCGGGCTGAAGGTTGCCGAGGTACTGGATGCGGCGGCGATCACGCTCGTCGATCACCGCGGTATGACGGTCTATATCCACGACGGTAAAGACGAACCGGCACTGCTCGAGGGTGACTTGGCTTCCGGCAAGCGACGATTACCGGTGCCTGCACCGGCTGTTGCGGTGCCCATCGGTGACTTCTCGGTGGTTGCTCGCGAAGACGGACGCTCGCAGTGGGCTTGGAAGGGGCGTCCTCTTTATACCTACACGGGCGATAACCGCTCGGGTGACGCCTATGGTGTCGCGGGGCCATGGCAGGTGGCGGCTCTCTATCGTCATTTCATGCCGAGCGGTGTTCGCACCGAGTTGACCGCGAGCCAAGGGCTCGTGCTGGCAACGCAAACTGGCAAGACGCTCTACAAGCGTGACGGCCATATCTATCAGTCGGGCGGTGGTCGTAGCTTGCACCGAGGCGCGCCGCAGCGCCCCGCTGTCGGCCGTGATCTCGGGATCAATGCGCGTTGCCTGCGCGACTGCGAAAAATGGTCGCCTTTCCTCGCGCCGAACGACGCTGTGGCGAACGGCTATTGGGATGTCTATGTTCGTCCGGACGGCAAGAAGCAGTGGGCTTATCAGGGTTATGCGCTCTGGACCTATGCGGATGACAAGCAGCCAGGCGACATGTTCGGTCACGACAGTTACGACATGTTCTACGCGATGAATCCTCAAACGAAGGTGGATGTGGGCACACCGATGGATGGAGTCGCGACGCTAGTTTGGGCGGTGGCATTTCCGTGACGACGACGGTCGCACCGATGGACAGAGCCGACTTCGCTCGACGAGGTCGCGCCGTTTTCATAGGCTCAGTTGGCAATCTCGTCGAGTGGTACGACTTCTACGCCTACGCGGCGTTTGCCCTGTACTTCGCGCATCAGTTTTTCCCTGGTGACGATGTTGTGGTGCAGCAACTGAATGCTGCATTGCTGTTCGCTTTCGGATTTTTGGTGAGGCCGCTCGGTAGCATTATTTTCGGCCACATTGCTGATCGTCGCGGTCGACGTATGGCCTTGACGCTCTCGGTGGCGCTGATGTGCTTTGGCTCATTGCTCATCGCCATAACGCCTACCTATGACTCGATCGGCATCGCAGCGCCGATCATGCTATTCGTGGCGAGGCTCTTGCAGGGCTTGAGTCTCGGCGGCGAATACGGTGCCAGCGCGACTTATCTCAGTGAAGTCGCTCACCCGAATCATCGAGGCTTCTTCTCGAGTTTCCAGTACGTGACGTTGATCGGTGGCCAGCTTTGCGCCGTGATGGTTCTGCTGCTACTGCAAAAGGTATTTTTGACCGAAGAGCAATTGATGGATTGGGGCTGGCGTATCCCCTTTGTCATCGGAGCGCTGTTGGCCGTCGTCGCTGCGTTGATGCGCCGAAATTTGCACGAGACGGAATCTTTCGTCGCTGCCAAAAGCATCGAGAAGAAGGAGAGCTCGCTGCGCACGCTGATGCGCTATCCGCGCGAATTGATGCTGGTCGTCGGTTTGACCATGGGTGGGACGGCCGCGTTCTACACCTATACGACCTACATGCAAAAGTATCTAAAGCTCACCGTACAGCTCTCGAGCGAGCAAACGACCTTGGTGACGGCGGGCTCCTTGTTGTTTGCAATGTTTCTGCAGCCAATCTACGGCGCACTGTCGGATGTCATCGGACGCAAGTGGCTGTTGATCGGCTTCGGTGTTGCGGGAACCTTGTTCACGATTCCCTTGTTGACGGCACTGCAGTCGGCCTCAAGCGCCCTGGAGGCGTTTTTCCTGATCGCTGCCGCGTGGATTATCGTCTCGGGGTATACCTCCATCAACGCTGTGGTTAAAGCGGAGTTGTTCCCAACCACGGTACGTGCGACGGGTGTGGCGCTGCCTTATGCGTTGACGGTGTCGCTCTTCGGCGGAACGGCTGAGCCCGTCGCGCTTTGGTTCAAATCCATTGGTCAGGAAGAATGGTTCTACTACTACCTGACTATGTGTATCGCGACATCACTTTTGGTATACGTGTTCATGCGGGACACACGACGAGAGTCGGCGATGAATCGCCACGAATAATCATCCGGGGAACAGGAGCGGAGGGAACTATGAATAAATCAATCAAAACAGCCAGCGTCGCTGACGCGGTCCGACAGATAGTCGGCTCGCGGCAGCGAGTCGGCATGGCATGGGGCGGCAGTGCGATGGCACTGGTGGCCACGGTGGCGCTCGGAACGTCACCGGTCATGGCTCAAGAGGCAGCCGTTGCCGATTCACTCGATGAAGTCGTCGTGACGGGTACGCGCATTGAGCGCGCCGGTTTCGAGGCACCGACTCCGCTCACGGTGATCGGCATCGAAGAACTGAAAGCGGCGCCGGTCTCGAACCTCGCCGAGTTCGTCAACACCTTGCCATCGGTGGTCGGTAGCGCGACGCCGCAAAACTCCAATACGAGCATCAGTGCCGGTACCGCCGGCGTCAATGCGTTGAACCTTCGCGGTCTTGGCACCGTTCGTACGCTGGTGCTGGTCGACGGTCAGCGTTCGGTTGGCTCGATCCTCACGGGTGTCGTCGACGTCAACAACATCCCGCAGTCGTTGGTACAGAGAGTGGAAGTGGTCACCGGTGGTGCTTCGGCGGCCTACGGTTCCGACGCTGTCTCCGGTGTCGTCAACTTCATCCTCGATAAGGACTACACCGGCTTCAAGGGCGAGTTCGACGCCAACGAGTCGGGCGAGGGTGATAATCAGTCGATGCGTGGATCTTTGACCTTCGGCACCCCGTTCGCAGGTGACCGCGGTCATTTCATCGCCGCCGTCGAAGCGGTCGATGATGATGGTGTGATGGGCGTACCGCGCGACTGGAACCAGAACGGCTGGTACACGATTCCGAACCCAACCTACACGACGACCAACGGTCAGCCCGAATACCTCGTCACCTCGAATGCGGCGTTGATGCAGGCCTCTGCTGGCGGCTTAATCACCAACACGGTACTGCGCGGTACGGCGTTTGGAGTGGGTGGTGCGCCGTATCAATTCAATTACGGTGCATTCAAGCCTGCTGGGAGTGCTGCGACGCCGCAGACCGCAGGCCCTTGGATGGTCGGTGGCGGTTGGCAAGAGAATCAGTTCAATAGCGCACAATCGTTGAAGGCTGAAGAGCAGCGTAATGGCGTATTTGCCCGTTTGAGCTTTGACTTTACGGAAAATACGACGGCATTCGTGCAGGCTTCGCGTAACAAGACTGAAACGACCAATATCACCGGCTATCAGTTCAACCAGGCTAACGTCGTCATTCGCTCGGATAACGCTTTCATACCGGCCTCGGTAAGGACTGCGCTGCAGGCGAACAACATCGCGAGCTTTACGATGGGCACGATGAACGTCGACCTGCCGCTGCGCCTTGCTGCTAACGAGCGCACAGTGCAGCGCTTCGTCGCCGGTCTCGATGGCAAAGTGAGTTTGTTCGGCTCCGACTGGCGTTGGAACGCGTACTACCAACAAGGTGAGTCCGATTCGATCGAAACGGCGCGTGACATCACCAACAACGCGCGCTTGGCGTTGGCGCAGGATGCGGTGTTCCGTCCGGGTACGACGCAGATCGTCTGCCGCTCGACGCTCACCGATCCGAGTAACGGATGTGTGCCGTTGAATCGCATGGGTATTGGCGTCGTATCGAAGGAAGCGCTTGCCTATGTCCTCGGTAATCCGCAACGTGAGCAGACGCTCGAGCAACGCGTGGCCGCCATCTCGATCAATGGTGAGCCGTTCTCGGTTGCCGCGGGTCCGGTTTCTCTCGCCACCGGTATCGAGTGGCGTGAAGAAGAGGTCACGGGCTTCGTCGACCCGATTTATCGTTCGGGCTGGTTCGTCGGCAACTATTTGCCGAACTTCGGTAAGTACGATGTGAAGGAAGCCTTCCTGGAAACCGTCGTGCCCTTGGCCGCCGGTAAGCCGATGGCCGAGGCGCTCGATTTGAACGCCGCCGTTCGTCGCACCGACTACAGCACCTCGGGTGCGGTCACGACATGGAAGGTTGGTCTCACGTACTCGCCGAATGACGATCTGCGATTCCGCTTGACCCGTTCGCGCGATATTCGTGCGCCGAACCTCGGTGAGTTGTTCGCGGCGGGTACCTCGAATACCAACAACGTGCTCGATCCGTTCAATAGCAACGCCAACACGCAATACCGAGGCGTCAACCGCGGCAATCCCAACTTGCTGCCTGAAGAGGCGGATCAGTGGGGCTTTGGTGTGGTGTTGCAGCCGGGCGCACTGCCGGGCTTCAACGCGTCGGTTGACTACTACGAGATTGATCTTGCAGGGGCGATCGGTTCGCTGCCCGCACAAGAGATCGTTGATCGTTGCTTCGAAGGCAATCAGGTCTACTGCGCGGCGATCACTCGCGGTGTGGCAGCCGGTGGCACGAACATCATCACCGAGATTGCGATTTCGCCATTCAATCTGGCGGAGCGTATCAATCGCGGTGTCGATCTCGAGCTGAGCTACCAGATGGATGTGCCGGGCTTGGCGGGCAACGATGGCAACTTGCAGTTGCGTGGTCTTGTTACCCATTACCTCGAGAACTACTCGGATGACGGCATCGTCACGCCGACCGACTCGGTGGGCAGCACCAGTGGTGATGGTCCGCCTGACTACATGTATCGCCTGACAGCGCGCTACAAGTCGGGGCCCTATTCCATGACCGTGACCGGTCGTGGCATCAGCTCGGGTGTGTACAACACGGCTTGGGTCGAGTGCACGACGGGTTGTCCGGCATCAAACTCGTTCAATCGCACCATCAATGACAACAGCATCGATGGTCAGTTCGTGGTGGATGCTAATTTCACCTACACACTGGAGCGGGCGAACGACTCGTCATACGAGTTCTTCCTGAATATCCGCAATCTTCTTGATGAGGATCCGCCGATTGTCGCGCCGGGCCCGGCCGGTAGTGCTTATGGCACGCCGTCGACCAACCCGACGTTGTTCGACCAGCTTGGCCGTAACTTCCGCGTGGGCGTTCGGTTCAAGCTCTAAGCCGTCAGCCGCGTGCGAAGCCTTAACGCTTCGCACGCGGCTTTTTTTCGGGGGTTGCATGTCGATTCGGGCAAAAATCATTGGCCTAACGCTCGCGGCTTTGTCGATTTCTTCGATGGCCGTCGCGGTCGAGGTGCCAAAAACGCTTCGCTACGAAGTGGATGCCAATTGGCCGAAGTTGCCCTTGCCGAATCGGTGGGTGATCGGCGAAATCGGCGGACTGTTCGTCGATGCTGAAGGTTTAATCTGGATCGTCAATCGCCCACGCACCCTGAACATGCGCGAGCTGAGCGCTTCGCGTAATCCACCGGCTTCGCGCTGTTGTATCGCCGCACCGCCTGTCCTCGCATTTGATCGACAGGGCAATGTGGTGCACGCCTGGGGCGGTCCGGCTGAAGGTTACGACTGGCCATCCGTCGAACATGGCATCACCGTAGACCATCGCGGTCATGTGTGGATCGGTGGCAGTTCGACGAGAGTCACGCCAGAGGGGCTCAAGCCCGACGGCATGGTGTTGAAGTTCACGCGTGAGGGAAAATTTCTCATGCAGATCGGTCGCGCAGGCGGCAAGCGCGATAGTCAAGATACGAGTCAATTGTTCGGCGCTGCCGCGATCTCGGTAGATCCGAAGACCAACGAGGCTTATGTCGCCGATGGCTATGGTAACCACCGAGTCATCGTGTTCGATGCGGACACGGGTGCTTTCAAACGTATGTGGGGCGCCTATGGCAAACCGCCGACCGATGAGGACGTCCCGCGCTATTCGCCTAATAATCCGATTTCCCAGCAGTTCCGCAATGTCCATTGCATTGCGGTGTCGAACGACTCTTTGGTCTACGTATGCGATCGCGATAACAATCGTATGCACATATTTAAGACCGACGGAACCTTCATCGCCGAGCACCGCATTGGTACAGAGACCTTACCGCCCGGAACGGTCGGGGATATCAGTTTCTGGCCAGACAAATCGCAAACGCTGATGGCCGTGACGGATATTGGCAATTTTCAAATCCGAATTCTCAAGCGTAGCGATGCCACGGAACTTCACCGCTTTGGTGAATATGGGCCGTGGGCGGGGCAATTGAAGCAAGTGCATCAAGCCGCTTTCGATTCCGATGGAAACATCTACGCGGCGGAGTCTGCGGGTAAGCGAGTTCAAAAGTTTCGATTGGTGACGGCAGACTGATGAGCGCTACTTTCACTGAACTGCGACGCCTGTGTCATGCGGGCGCCGTCATCCTGATCGCGCTGTTTGGAATCGAGACGGTGACCGCGTCAACGAGCGCATCGATTGAGCGGGGGCGGTATCTCGCGACCGCCGGCAACTGTGTCGCTTGTCATACGAAGCCCGGTGGTAAGGCGTATGCGGGCGGATTGAAGTTCGATACGCCGTTCGGTGTGCTGTATTCGACCAACATTACGCCTGATCGTGCAACCGGCATCGGTGCGTGGTCGTTGGCGCAATTCACGGCGGCGTTGCGATCCGGTACTCGTCCCAATGGCGAGCATCTGTATCCCGTGTTCCCGTATACCGCGTATACGAAACTCACCGATGCAGACGTGGCGGCACTGTTTGCCTATTTCAAAAGTCTGACGCCGGTATCCCAGCGGCCTCCCGCCAATGAAATGCGGTTTCCTTTCGGTGAGCGTGCCTTGCTCGGGCCTTGGAAGTCGCTGTTCTTCGAGGAGTCGCGTTTTGTTCGGCAAACGGATCGAAGCGCTGAGTGGAATCGCGGGGCTTATCTTGTCGAGGCGTTGGGGCATTGCAGTGCGTGCCATAGTCCGCGTAACGCCTTGGGTGCTGAGGATTCCGAGTTCCTCATGACGGGCGGCGTGCACTCGCACACCGATGCCGATGGACGCTCGCGGCAGTGGGCGGCCAGCAATCTCACTCGTAGCCCGAGCGGTTTGGCCGCATGGACGGTGGATGATCTGACGGGGTATCTGCATCGTGGCATTAGCCCGCGCGCGGCGGTCTTCGGTCCCATGAACGAGGTCGTGGCGAGTCTTCGCCAACTCCCCGTCGCTGATGTGCGAGCGATGGCTGTTTATTTGAAATCACTGCCGGCCAATCAACAGAAGGTGAAATCGAACACGCTCGACGTCGATACGATGAGCGAGGGGCGTATTCTCTACAACATTCATTGCGGCACTTGTCATCAGCCCGAGGGCACCGGTGGCGCGGATACGGGACCACCGTTGGCGGGCAGTGCGGTTGTCAACGCACCAGGCGCTGAGTCTTTGGTCAATATCATTTTGCGTGGACCCGATCGTCCCAAGACGCCGCCTTCGACCGAGTGGCAAAAGCGGCGTTGGAAAATGATGGAAGCCTTCGGCGACAAGTTGGGTGATGATGAGGTGGCTGCTATCGCAACCTACGTCCGAAACTCTTGGGGTCATGCCGGAAGTGCGGTGAGCGAAGAGTCGGTTGCACGCCAACGCTAGGTGAACGGAACTCAAATCATGCGGCTTCGATATATCGAGATGTTCCAGGCGATGTTGCAGGCCGAATCGGTGACGGGCGCCGCGAGACTTCTCAATATCTCTCAGCCTGCTGCGACGAAGCTTCTGCAGCAAGCCGAGCGGCAGCTTGGCTATCCGCTCTTCATTCGCGTGATGGGTCGAGTACGGTTAACGCGCGAGGGTGAAGTGTTACGCCCGAAGATCGAGCGCATCGCCGACGAGCTCGCTGAACTGCAGCAGTTGGCCGTGAACCTCAAGCCGAGCGACTCGGAGATGCTGCGTGTGGTGAGCACGCCGACCTTAGCCAATACGCTCATTCCGAACGTTGTGACCCGGATGCGTAAGACGTTTCGAAAGGTCGAGATTAATCTTTTCACGCAGCATACCCGCGAGATGCTCAACTCCTTGTTGCTGCATGAGTGTGATGTTGGTCTGACCTTGCAGCAAATCGAGCACCCCCGGATTCGCTGTCAGTTGCTCTCCGAAGGGCAGGTCATGGTGATCGCACCAACCGGGCATTGGAGCGCCAGTGATTTGTCTCGACCGCTCTCGATGTCGAGTTTGGCGGGCGCGAAAATCGTGGGGTTGACCTTACAAGACGATCTTGGCCGCAAGATCAACACCAAGCTACGCACGCTCTCCCCCCCGGTTAAGGTGTCGACCTGGGTGCAGACCTATCAAGTGGCACGCTCACTCGTTGCCTCGGGGCAGGGGATCGCGATGGTCGATCCGTTTACCGCCGGCGCTCCGACCGAAACCTCCATTCAAAGCCGCGTGCTCGAGCCGCAAATACCGGTATCGCTCTACGCGGTGCATCGTATCGATTCGCCGTTGACGACCTTGCAGTCAGCTTTTCTTGAAAACGTTCGTGACGTAGCCGGACAGATTCTGTCGGCAGAGACCTAGGAGAGGACCACCATGCTGAAAATGCTTATGAAACTCGGACTGATGGCAGCGGCTGGCTTGGCTACGCTCCTGCCGACCCATGCAGCGCAAGCGGCCACGCCCGCTTCTTTTGATGTGATCATTCGCGATGGTCGGGTCCTCGATGGTACCGGCATGCCTTGGCGCAAAGCCGACATTGGTATCTCCGGTGATCGGATCGTCGCAGTGGGTCATATTCCGCAGGACGCCAAGGCGGCCCGCGTGATCAACGCGGCTGGCAAATACGTCACTCCGGGTTTCATCGACGCGCACTCGCACTCGGTTCCGGGTTTGTCGATGGCGCCGCTGGCGGGTGCAGTGCCGATTTTGTATCAAGGCATCACCACGGTGCTGATCAATCCTGATGGTGGTGGTCCCGCGGATCTCGCGCCCTTGCTCTCGGCGATCGAGAAGCATACGCCGGGCGTCAACGTGATCCCGACAATCGGCCACAACGGTGTCCGCAGTGCCGTGATGGGTCGCGAGGATCGTGCGCCGACGGCAGCGGAGCTGCAGCGCATGAAAGATTTTGTGCGCAAGGCGATGGACGAAGGTGCGTTCGGCTTCTCCAGCGGCCCGTTCTATATTCCCGGAAAATATTCAAAGACCGACGAGTTGGTAGCACTCGCGCAGGTTGCTGCGGCGTATCCCGGCGCTTTCCATACGAGCCACATTCGTGACGAAGCGAGCTATGACGTGGGTGTCGTCAACGCCACCAAAGAATTGATCGAGGTGTCGCGCCAAGCCAAGTTGCCGGGCATCGTGACGCACATCAAGACACTGGGGCCGAGCGTGTGGGGTAAATCCAAGGACGTGATCGAGGTGATCAACGCCGCTCGCGCTGAAGGCCTCGAGATTTGGGCTGATCAGTATGCCTACGCCGCATCGGGCTCGGGCTTGCAGCCGTCATTGGTGCCGGGTTGGGCACAGGCGGGTGGTCAGGCCGAAATGGCGAAGCGATTGAAAGACCCCGAGCAACGCGCCCAGATCCGTAAGGAGATGATCAACAACATGGAGCGTCGCGGCGGTGCTAACGCGATGATGATTCGCAGTTTCCCGCCCGATCCTTCGCTGCAGGGTAAGCGTCTCGATGAGATCGCCCGTATGAAGTTGCAAGATCCCGTCGACACCGCCATCGACATGCTCATCCAAGGAGGAGCACCGATCGTTTCGTTCAACATGAATGAGAAGGATGTCGAGGCGTTCATGAAGCAGCCGTGGACGATGACTTGCACCGACGGCGGGTTGTCCGAGTTCGGCTCCGGCGAGGAACATCCGCGCGCCTATGGTGCTTTTCCGCGCAAGATCCGTCGCTACGTATTCGAGCGCAATGTGATCTCGCTCGAGCAGGCCATTCATTCCTCGACCGGCTTAACGGCAACGGTACTCGGCGTTCGCGATCGCGGTTTCTTGCGCGAAGGGGCTTATGCCGACGTGCTCGTCTTCGATGCCGACAAGTTTCGTGACGTAGCCACTTACGAAGAGCCGGATGCATACTCCGAGGGTGTCGACTATCTGCTCGTCAACGGCAAGTTGGCGATCGATGGCGGCAAAGTGACGACCGAACGAAACGGACGCGTGTTGCGCCGAGGTCGATAAGTCGGAGAGTCGAGAATGTCAGTCAAAGGTCCCGAGTGGTCGGAGCGAGTTCGCAGCGAACTCGGTAAGGCCGTACTCGGCAAGACGGAGATCGTCGAGCGGCTGCAGATTGCGCTGCTCGTAGGTGGGCATGTCCTCTTGGAGGGCATGCCCGGTCTTGCTAAGACCTTGCTGGTGAAATCGTTGGGTCGGGTTCTCGACCTCAAGTTCGAACGTATCCAGTTCACGCCCGATCTGTTGCCGAGCGATGTGGTCGGCACCATGATCTATATGCCGAACACGGGAACATTCAGTCCCCATCTCGGCCCGGTTTTTGCCAATCTGGTCTTGGCCGACGAAATCAATCGCTCGCCTGCGAAGGTGCAAAGCGCGTTGTTAGAGGCGATGGGTGAACGACAGGTCACCATCGGCGGAACGACCCATCCGCTACCGGAGCCCTTTTTCGTCATGGCGACGCAGAATCCGCTCGAGCAGGAGGGTACTTATCCTTTGCCTGAGGCACAGACGGATCGTTTTTTGTTCAAACTCGTGCTGGGCTATCCCGGTGTCGAGGAAGAACTCGAAATGTTGCATCGCTGGGGTGGTGTCTCGAAGACGCCCAGTTTGACGGCCGTGTCGAGTGGCGTTGAACTGATGTCGATGCGAGCGCAGATCGATTCAATTCATGTAGCGCCCGCCATCGAGCGTTACATCGTCGATCTCATTCAGCGCAGTCGCGATCTGGCGGTCGGCGATTCGGCCTCGCGCACGCTCGATTACGGATCCTCGCCACGCGGAACGTTAGCTCTATTTCAGGCTGCGCGCGCGCTCGCATGGCTCAGAGGTATGGATCACGTCGTGCCCGCGATCGTGCAAGAGTTGTTGCCGGATGTGCTGCGCCACCGAATTGCGCTGACCTACGAGTCGCAGGCAGCGGGTTCGACGATCGAGAAGGTTATTTCGCAGATCATCGACTCCGTCGCCGTTCCCTGAGCGGGCCGCGCCCATGAGCGGGTCTGCCAACCACTTGCTCGATTCGAAAACCCGAGAGGCTTTGCAGCGCCTCGTTTGGCGCCTGCGCGGGCGTCGGGCGGTATCAACGGCGACTGGTTCTGAACGCTCGATCTTTCGCGGTCGCGGGATGGAATTCGATCAAGTCGTCAAATACACCTTCGGTGACGACATTCGCGACGTCGATTGGAATGTCACGGCGAGACTCGGTGACCTCTATCGAAAGTGTTTCGTCGAAGAGCGCGAAGTGGTGGTCTTCATCGTCTTTCACGACGATCCGGCGCTGCAGTTCGGTAGTGGTGAGCGCAGCAAGCGAGAGGTGGCGATCGAGTTGGTGTGCTACGCCTTGTTGTTGGCCGCAAGCAAACGCGAGCGAGTGGGGCTATTGCATCGTTCCGGTTCTATCGAGCACCGACTGCAGCCAACGCGGGATCGTCGGCGGATCTTGTCGGAGGTCGTTCGGTTACTGAAGTCGACTCCACCGAACCTTCGGGAAGCGTGCGAACGTTGTCGGCAACCCACTGTCGTAGGCGGGATTCCGCACGGGTCGCTGGTGTTATGGCTTGCAGAAATTCCCGATGGCAGCCCATCTCCACAGTGGCGTGCATGGAGTCGACATTTCGACTTGCGTGGCTTGCGAGTGGAGGATCCTTGGGAGCGTAGTGCGCCGGCCGATCTTCAAAAGGCGATCTTCGATCCCATCGCTAACCAGGTTGTGAGCGCCAGAGCAGATGAAGCGGCGGCCGTTGCTCACGCGGATTGGCGAGCCGCGCGCGAACGCCGATGGGTTGGCTGGTGGCCCGATTCTCGGCGACGGCATGTCGTCGATGTGGCGGGTGATCCGCTGAGTCAGTTCATCAAGATGCTCAAGGCGGGTGAAAAGCGCCGATGAGTAGCTACCTCGATCTGCAGTTTGCTCCCGCCTTGCTCCTGTTAATGTTGATTCCGATTGCGATGGTCGTGCGTTTCCTGTTCGGACGTCTGCGCGTGATGGTCGTTCCGTACGCAGGCTTTTGGCGCTCGGATATCGGACGATGGGACAACTTGAGAGTCGCGATCTGGTGGTACGCCTCGCTGATCCTCGTGATACTCGCCGCTGCAGAGCCGGTCATCGTCTCAACCGCTACAGTCAATCGTTCGGTCGGAGCAGATGTCGTGATGGCAGTCGACGTCTCGACTTCGATGTTGGCAGAAGATCTGTCCTCGCAGTCCACGCCGCAAGATCGACTGTCGGTATTGAAGCCCGCGCTCATCGACTTCATCGACGATGAGGCGATCGGTCGAGTGGGCTTCGTCCTATTTGCTGGACGCGCCTATACGCTCGTGCCGCTGTCAGCGGACCGATCTTGGTTGAAGCAACAGATCGAGGCGCTCGAAATCGGCGATATCGAAGATGGCACGGCGATCGGTGATGGTTTGGGTCTTGCTTTGACGCAATTCAAACTCGCGGAACCCGCAGATCGGTCTCGCATGGTGGTGTTGCTGACCGATGGTTCCAATACGAGCGGCGTGTTGAAACCGCCCCAGGCCGCGGCGATTGCCAAGAGATTCTCGATTCCGATTTACTCGGTGGCGATGGGTCGAGATGGCTATGCGCCTTATCCGATCTTTGACGCTAACGGGCGCCGCATCGCGTCGCGTCAGCAACCATCGTCCGTGGATCGACAAACCTTGACGACGATTTCGCGTGAAACAGGCGGATCTCATCACGATGCGGCTGACGCTAAGCAACTCACTGACGCATTAGCGGCGATCGCATCCCGGTTGGTCGTTGTTCAGAAGTCCGAAGCGAGGCTCGATCGACATTCGCTTGCGCCTGGGTTGCTGTTAGCCGCGTGGATCACGATGGTTGTGTTGTTCGTGATGCTCTACCGCGAACTCCGTGGGAGAACACTGGCGCAAACGAGAGTGCTCGACGGGTTCATCGCAGGCGGTCAATTACAGATCCGTGCCGTCAGCGGCTGGTTGAGAGGTGTGCCGCTATTTCTGATCGCTGCGGTGGTGACCACCTCGATCGCGCTATGGCTTTACCAAAAGAAGCCGACGCCACCGATTGCGATGCCGCAGCAGATTCTCTTCGCCTTGGATGCGTCGCGCAGCATGGATATCGTCGATGAGTCTGGCGCATCGAGAATCGAGCGTGCGACGCGCTTGGCCTCGCGCACGCTGGGTCAGTTACAGCCGGATGTGGCCGCCGGTGTCCTCGTCTTCGCGGGCTCCGCTCACGTCGTTGCGCCGATCGGTCTCGAGCGTGCTTTGGCTGAGCGTGCGTTGACCTCGTTTGGCTCTATTCACGTGCCGAAGCAAGGCAGCAGTTATCTCAATTGGATCCGAGAAGCGTCCGCGGCATTCGATGCCGCAGCGGGCGATAAAGTGTTGGTGTTGCTCTCGGACGGTGAGGCCAATCCAGAGAATTGGGCTGCCGAGGTCACGCGTCTTAGAGCGATGGGTATACGCGTGATCGCGGTCGGCTTTGGTCAAGAGAAGACGGCACCCATCCCGGCCGCTTCGGGCGGTTGGCTGCGCGATGCGCGAGGTCTCTTTGTTTACGCTAAGCCACAGCCCGAGAATTTGCGTCGCTTGGCGACCGCGACCGGTGGCCTGATGTTGAGCGCTCACGAGAATCCGACGCTGTCTCGCCAACTGCTAGAAAGTCTGTCGGTGGCAAAGCCGACAGAGAGTCGTTTTTGGCCAGCGGACATCATAGAGGGCTGGGCACAGCGTCTGCTGTTATCGATCGTGCTGCTCTTGTTGTTGATCTCGGCATGGCGAGAAGTGCCGGCAAAGGCACGGCTCGCCACTTTTGAGATGAGGGCGCATCGTGTGATGACGGCGAGTGGGCTCGTGGCGGCTTTCCTCGTCATGGGTATCGCGTCGTTATCTCTGCGATCAGAGGCGCAGTTTGCTCGTCCGTTACAGACCATCCAATCGGTCGAAGAGCGTGATGCTTTGAATGAGGTCAATGGCGTCGTACGGAACATTTTGTCGCGTCCGAGCGTGCGCGCCGAGGACTATCGCAGTTTGGCGCGGGCCGCTGCCAACTATGGTGCGATCCATCGTTTGCACGCGCATCCCATTTCCGAGGGCGTGCTGCGCGACGGTTTGGCTGCCGTCGCGTTGGGAAGACAGCTCGATCCTTCGGCGTCGGATTGGAATGCGCTCGAACAACAGTTACGCCGTCTCCTCGAGCCGCCGCCACCGGTGATGGCGGACGATGGTGAGATCGATCCTGCTAACGAACCGTTGGAAGGCAAGCTCGCGATGGGCTCGAGTGGCGAACCAGAGCCGTTACCGACCGAAAGGTCAGAGGGTACTGAGACATCCGATGTCGACGACGTGCGTAGCCCCGGTGGCGGTGCGGCAGATGAGTTCGGTGCATCCGAGTGGCGCGACGTCAGCGTTGCGGTGCCGCTGTATCTGCTGCGTGAAGTCGAGCGTGGCGACTCTTACGCAGAGTTGTTCCGGAACATGCAAGGGCGCAGTGGTGGTCGCGAGATCGTGCTTGCGCCACCGACGCAAGGTTGGTGACGTGACACTCCGAGCGATCCTCGTCGTGCTCGTCCTCAATATGATGTCGGTGTCGCTGGCAGCGCCCCGCGTGGAAGGCGCCTACGTTCTGCCCGATCGACCGGTTTGGGCGGGAGAGGTCTTCGAACTCGGTATGCAGTGGCGCGTTGACCGTGCGGCCTTTCGTGCCTTGAGCGGAGAGTTGAACTGGAGTGTCGAGCCCTTGGCCGCCGATGCTTGGGCACAGCCGGTGCTAAACGAGGTGGCAGAAACCTCGCTGAGCCTCATTACCTTCAAGCGTTCGGTCATGGCACCTCGACCGGGTCGACTCAATTTGGGCTCTGCGAGCCTCGGCTTTTTGATGCAGACGGGCAGCGTCTCGAACGGGGACTACACTCGCGCGATTCTTGAGCCGATACAGGCGCAAAGTCAGTCAGCAACGTTGGCGGTCCGCGCCTTGCCAGCAGCGCCTGCGGGCTTTCGCGGCGCCGTCGGTCAATTTCAACTGGAATCGACGCTCGATCGTGAGCAGGTCAACACCGGTGAGTTGATCACCTGGACGCTCTCGCTCGGGGGGCGTGGTAATTGGCCAATGCTCGCTGCGCTACCGACGCGAACCCTGCCTTCAGGATTGCAGTTGCGTGACACCGTGCGGGACGACGTCAAGGTGAACGGCGAGTTCGAGCGTACGCGTCGTGAAATATTGACCTTCGTCGTCGTCGAACCGGGCACGTATCGCTTGCCATCCGTGACGTTACCCATCTTTGATCCGGTGTCTGGTCGTTACGTGACGCTCGAATCTCCGCCGTTGCAGTTCATCGCGACGGGTGCTGCGGCGGGCGTGAGCGAATTCGAGAACGAATTGCTCGATGACAGTATTGAGGTGATACAGCCATTGAGTGGCAGTCGGCGTGCGATAGCGCCGGTCGCGCTGAGCCGATTTGATCGCTGGTCGCTCTTCGGTCTGCTGTTGATCGGTTTTCTTTGGCTGAGTTTAGCGAGTTGGCGCGCGTGGCAACTCGATCCGGAGCGAGTGGCGCGTGCCGCCCACCGACGACTTCGTCGTGTGACCCATCGATTGACGAAGATCGATCTCAGTCGGCCGCTGAACGAGTCAGCTCGTGCCGATCTGCATCGTTGGCAGTTGGCCTTGGCCGAACGTTCAGGCGTTGTCGGGAGCGCACCTACGTCCGCTGATTTCGTGAGTCGCGAGCCCTGGTATTCCTTGTGGGTTCAGGTCGATGCGGCGCTCTATGGTCCGAAGCCTCAACTTCCTGCCGATTGGCCCGAGCGTGCCGCTGTTGCGCTGGCAGAGTCGACCGCGCCGCCTTCATTCGATGTGCGATGGCTGCTGCGAGCGCAGAGTTGGTGGCCGCAAACCTTGTCGTGGGTCGTGATCTTTTGCGGCGCTCTGTTTTTACCGGCAGAGAGGCTGCACGCCGAAACGGCCGTGGAGCGCGCTGCCGAGCAAGTCCAGCGCGACCCCTTGGATGTGGTTGCCCGATACAACTTGGCGATCGTGCTGGAGGCGGAGGGTCGGTTGTCCGAAGCCGCGGTGCACAGCGGTATCGCATCGGTGCAAGAGCCGCGTTTCGAACAGGGGGCGGCGCTCTGGTCGCGCTTGCGCTCGCAAGCTGGCTTGTTATCGGCTGAGCAGGGTGGGCTGCCCGAGTCCGTCGGTGTGGCTGCGCGCCTGAGGGCTGCGCTGCCTCCTGGTCTTTGGCAGCGACTTCAACTCGCGGCAACGTTCGCGGTGATCGCTTTCACGATGCTGCTCTTGGCGAGCGCCTACTCACGGGCTCTGCGTCCGATGTTTCGTGTCACTGCCGCGGCCGTGTTGGTATCGCTCGTGGGTGTTGTCGCGACGTTCGGGGTGACATCCAGTTATGGCAGGCTGCTTGAGCGCAATGTCGTTGTCGTGCACCAGCAGTCCACGCTGCGCGAGCTTCCGGTCGAAAATCGACTCGATGAGGGTAGTTGGGTTTTACCTGGGGCGGTGGGGGTCGTCGAGCGCCGGTTCCTGAGTTGGGCCCTGCTGCAGCTTGCCGATGGGCGCAGCGGCTGGGTGCGGGAGCAGACCGTCATTGCTGTTTGGGAGGCGAAATAACCTCAGGCTATGGGTCGACGGGTTTTTCGATTGGAGCCGCCATGCCGCCCCGGAAAATAATTCGGGCGGCGAGATTTCATTAAACAAGAGGATTGGCGCATGAGCGTCCCGATGACGAAACTGGCAAGCAGCCCCGCGCAAGATCGCTGGGGTCCGCCCTACCTGCTGTACCTCGGTAATGCAAAAGACCGACTCAGCATCAAGACGGCGCGTGGCTTGGCGTATTGGCGACCCGAGTGGTGTGTTGCGCAGTTCGTAGGTCCTCGATGCGCCGAGAAACTCGATTTACCGGTGATGGATTTCAAGGCGGCCAAGGCAGCCGGTGTCGATACGATGGTGCTTGGCGTTGCCAATGCCGGCGGGGTGATGGGCGATGACATCCGATCCGATGTCCTCGAAGCGCTGCGAGCTGGGTTAAACGTCGCCTCTGGACTACATCAAAGATTATCGTCTGATCCGCAGATCGAAGCGGTCGCGCGTGAGTGCGGTCGCGTTCTCTTCGATGCTCGTTACTTCCCGCATTCGATCCCGGTCGGGAACGGAAAACCGCGAGCGGGTCTGCGTATGCTGACGGTCGGCACAGACTGCTCGGTCGGCAAAATGTATACGACGCTCGCCATGGAGCGTGAGATGCGTGGTCGCGGCATCAAAGCCGATTTTCGCGCTACCGGGCAGACGGGCATTCTCATCGCGGGCGCTGGCGTTCCGATCGATGCATTGGTCGCCGACTTCATTTCGGGCGGTGCCGAGTGGGTGTCACCTGCGCGCGATGATGGTGGTTGGGATCTCATCGAAGGGCAGGGTTCGCTGTTCCATCCATCCTTCGCCGGCGTCTCGCTCGGTTTGCTGCATGGCTCTCAGCCGGATGTCATCGTGATGTGTCACGAGGCGGGGCGGCAGCAGATGCGCGGCTTGCCGCATTACTCCGTGCCTGCGCTCAAAGATTGTATCGAGGCCAATATCACGGCTGCTCGGCTGACCAATTCGAAGGTCGCGATCGCCGGTATTGCGATGAATACATCGCTGATGCCAGTCGATGCCGGTATCGAACTGTGCGGTCAGATCGAACGTGAACTGGGTTTGCCGTGTCAGGATCCCGTCACGATGGGAACGGCGAAGATCGTAGATCGGATGCTGGAATGCGTCGGCAAGTAAAGGTCAGCACCGAGTCGTGGCAGCTCGCGCGGCCGTTTCGAATTTCGCGCGGTGTCAAAACCGCCGCCGATGTCGTGCTGGTCGAGATCACCGATGGCGGGTTAATAGGGCGCGGCGAGTGCGTTCCTTACCCGCGATACGGTGAGAGCGTCGATTCGGTGATGATTCAGGTTCGCGAGGTACAGGCTGCGCTCGAAGGAGGCGCAAGTCGTCTCGAGTGTCGCAGCTTGATGCCAGCGGGCGCTGCTCTGAACGCCATCGACTGTGCGCTTTGGGATCTCGAAGCGCGAGCCTCGGGGCATACCGTCGATCAAATGTTGAACCTGGCGAGACCACCGACATTGACGACCGCATTGACGGTGGGCCTCGATGCTCCGGAGCAAATGAGTTTGGCAGCGGCTCAAATGAGCGGTGCGCCGGTCATCAAAGTGAAAGTCGATGGTCATGCGCCCGAGCGACAATTACAGGCGGTTCATGACGCAGCCCCGAATGCCAAGCTCATTGTCGATGCGAATGAAGGCTGGAGTCTCGAGATACTCAAGGACTTGAATTCCTTCCTCAAAAAAATCGGTGCTGTTCTCATCGAACAGCCTTTGCCGGTTGGCCAGGACGATGTGCTCGAGGGGTTTCGATCCGAGGTGCCCCTGTGCGCCGATGAGGCCTGCCACACGGTCGACGACTTGCCTCGTCTGATCAGTCGTTATCAAGCGGTGAATATCAAGCTCGACAAGACGGGCGGTTTGACCGGGGCCGTCGAGTTGTTGGCAGCAGCGCGTCGCCACAATATGGTGGTGATGACAGGCTGTATGGTCTGCACTTCGCTGGCGATCGCGCCGGCGTGGTTGGTCGCCGCAGCCTCCGACTTCATCGATCTCGATGGCCCGCTGATGCTGCGAGCCGACCGTGAGGGAGGCGTGCGTGGCGATGCCGGGCAGTTGTCCGCCCCAGACCGTAGACTATGGGGTAGCTGACAACCCGGGGGTGGGGCGTGACGATCACTTTGGATATGGTGCAAACGCTGGCAGCGGGCGCACTCGCGTTGTTTGTTGGGTTCCAACTGGTCGATCGGCTGCCGTTCCTACGCCGATACAACATCCCGGCACCGGTCGTGGGCGGATTGATCTTCGCGATCGTCGTGCTCGTGTTGCGGCAACAGAGTGTTGCCACCATTAACTTCGACACCACGCTGCAAACGCCGTTGATGAATGCCTTCTTCACGGCAATCGGTTTCAGTGCGAGTTTGAGTTTGCTGCGCTCAGGCAGCGGTCAGGCGTTGATTTTCCTCGCGTTGGCCGCGTTTCTCGCCGTCGTACAAAGCCTCATCGGCATCTTTTCTGCGGTCTTGTTCGACCAATCACCGCTGCTCGGTGTTTTGATCGGGCCGGCCGCTTTAGCGGGTGGGCCGGCAACGGCGCTCGCTTTCTCGCCGCAGTTTGCGGCAGCCGGCGTCCCGTCGGCTGAGACGGTGGCGATTGCTGCTGCGATGTCGGGCATCGTGCTCGGCGGTTTGGTCGGCGGTCCGATCGCAACGAGGTTGCTCGAGCAGCACGCCTTGCGCGCGGGATCATCGGTCGCCAGCAGCAATGTCACTGCCCCGAGTGACGATTCGTCTGCCACCGCTACGGTCGCTGCATCCGATGACGAAGAGGGTGGTGCACGCCGATCTTTGAAGGCCTTGACGGTCATCTTGCTCGCCATGGGTATCGGTTCTTGGCTGAGCGGCGTGATGAAAGACGCGGGCTTAACCTTGCCCGGTTACGTCGGCGCGATGATCGTCGGAGCCATGATCCGAAACTTGGATGACTTCTCGGGGTGGATCGGGATTCCACATGACATCACCGATCGAGTTGGCACCGTCTCGCTGACGCTCTTCCTCGCGGTCGCATTGATGAACGTCAAGTTGTGGGAGTTGACTGCCGTGGCTTGGCCTTTGCTCGTGAATCTCGCCTTGCAGGTCATCGTGATCGCGTTTTTCTGTTGGGCGGTCGTCTTTCGCGCCATGGGTCGTGATTACGACGCAGCGGTCATGAGCGGCGGATTCACTGGCTTCATGCTCGGTACGACCGCCAATGCCATGGCGGTGATGCGCACGATCGTCGAAAAATTCGGGCCCGCTCCGCGCGCCTTCTTGGTGGCTCCGATTGTGGGCGCGTTTTTCATCGACTTCACGAACGCCATCGTCATCACCACTTTCTTGAATCTGCTCGGATAAATCTATGCAGCCGCTTTTTTGGCCGACGAGCTTGATGGGACGCGCAGGGTCGCGATCTGAGCTGGTCACTCCGGCACTCGTTCTCGATCTCGATGCGGCAGAGAAAAATTTTCGCTTGCTGCTCGATACGCTGCGGGCACGCGGACTCGCTCTGCGTGTCAACGTAAAGACCCACAAGTGCTTGGCATTGGCGCGCTGGCAGATGCAGTTGGGTGCGAGCGGCGTCTGTTGCGCTACCCTCGGGGAGGCGGCCGTCATGATCGATGGCGGCATTGCCGGGGTGCTGATCGCCACGCCGATGACAACGCCTCAAAAAATAGCGGAAGTGATTCGGCTCGCGGCCAAGGCGGATTTGTTACTCGCCGTAGATCATTCGGACAACGTGGCAGCCCTATCCAAAGCGGCGGCGGCTGCGGGAGTGACAGTTGGAATCCTGGTGGATGTCGATCCCGGCAGCAAACGAACCGGTGTCGCAAGCGACGAGGCGGCTATTGCGTTGGTACAGCAGGTGGCGGGATCACCCGGGCTTCGCTATCGGGGCTTGCAATGCTATGCCGGGTTCATCCAACACATCGAAAATCTCGTCGAGCGGCGCGAGAAGAACACGCAGGTGACGACTCGATTGCAGCGATTGGTTGAGCGCTTGCGATCGATAGCGCTCGCGCCTGAAATCGTCTCGGGCGGTGGCACCGGCACGTTCGATCTCGATGCCATGGCGGCGGTGTTCACCGAGAGTCAGGCGGGTTCGTTCATGTTCATGGACGTGCAGTACGAAGACGTCTGGACCAAAGACGGGCTGACTCCGCCGTTCGAGCCCGCCATGTTCGTGCAAACTGCGGTACACAGTGCATCTCATGCCGGTGTGGTGACGACCGATGCGGGTAGCAAGCGTTTTGCGACCGATGGTGGTCGCGTCATCGTGCAGACGCCGATGCCGGTTCCCGTAGAATACAAATTCCATGGCGACGAGCATGGCAAGATTTTCTTTGCTGACGGCAAGACGCACCTGACGGTCGGCGATCGAGTCGAGTGTCGATTACCTCACTGCGATCCGACGATCAATCTTTACGATCGGATTCACTGTGTACATGGGGATGTGCTCGTCGATGTGTGGCCGATCGACGCGCGCGGAATTTGACTCAGCTGCGCAAATTCTCCAGATGTTTGTCGACTAGCGCGGAGATGGCTGCATCCATGGCGTGCAGGTCCTTTTCGCTGCTCGCCACCAACGCACAGATCGCATCGACGTTCTTTCGATCCAGCCCGCCATTACTTTGCAGCGCCTCTTGCAGCAGGTGAAGCACCCCGCGAACCCGTAGCGCGCCATGGTGCAGGGTCATTAAATGCTCTTCGACGTCCGGATCTGAGGCGGGCTGGGTAGCCGACTCTCGTCCATTTGTGCTCGAGCTAGGGTACTCAGCGACGTTGAGGCTCAACTTGACCGGCTTTTTCATCCTACGTTCCTGCATAACAGTTCCGCAAAGATTAGTCTTGGTGGCTTGCGAGGATCATTCCACGCGAGGTAGAAATCATTCTTTGCCGCACTTTGGTACATCAAAATGCATCCATTTTGGAATGATTAATTTTAACCACGGTTTTCGGTGTCTATTGCTGCTGTTGGCAGGGATCGTATGTAGCGGCCGTGCAGTAGCCGCTCCGATGTCGTCGGCGGTCGATGTCGTCGATACGCCGCATCGAACCAACATCAACGAGTCGATGCTGTGGTGCGAGGCGAATCTGGATGCAACGCCAAATCAGGTCCTCGCTGGGGGGTGTCAATGGCAACCCATGTCCTTGCAGGACACCGTGGGTGGAGTGGAGCGTTCGGCTTTTTGGATGCGGATCTCACTTCGCAATAGTTCGAGCACGCCCGTGTCGCGCTGGCTCAAGATCGGACATTCGCGAACTCGCGAGCGGGCGATTTACTTGCCTGACGGAAATCGTTGGGTGAAAGCCGAGTCTGGTCTTGCTTTTCCCCAAGCGCAGTTAAGTGTCGACCCGGCGACGACGCGCGGCTATCTGCCCGTGACGTTGCCGGCGGGAGAAACCGTGGAGGTATTGCTTCGCGTTCAAACCACATCTTGGGTCGATTTGAGAACCAGCTTGTTAGATCCGGATAAAGCGGTGCTCGAGTTCGATCGCCGCGAACTCTGGGTGATTTTGGGTGCCGGTGGTCTGATCGTTGCGATGGCCTTCGGATTGCTGCTGTTATGGCGAACGCACCAGTGGGTCTATCTGAGCTTCGTGATCGCATTGTCGGGCGAGATGTTGGTGGAGCTGCACCGAACGGCTGTACTGCAGCATCGATTTTGGCCGGCGAATCACGCGGTTCCCGATACCATCATGCCGATCGCGGGCCTGTTGATTTTGTTGGGCTGGACCAGTTTCCTATACAACTTTCTGCCGTCGCTGCGGCGTTTTAATCGACTGCTCGTCGGCTGTGGTCTGCTGATTGGCGCGCAGACCTTCGCTCAGCTTTGGTCTATTTTCATGGACTACCAAACCGGTTTGCTCTGGTGGAGCTTCCTGTTTGTGCCGACGCAGCTTTGTGGCGCGCTGTTATGTTGGCTCGGGATGCGTGATGCTGACCCCGCGCGTCGTCGGCTCTTGGGACTGCTGGTCGTGGTCTTTCTTTTTGGTATTGCTCGGGTTTTCTTTGCACAGACACTGGATGAGCTCGGAGCGCTCGCGTTGGAGCTTGCCCCTCTAACGTTGATTCTGGGCTTACCGCTGGTTCTGTTCGCGCTGACGGAAAGCACGCGCGAACTGCAGACCCAACTCTCACGCGCCGAGGCACGAAGTGCAGACCAGGTTCAATTTCTCGCTCAAATGAGTCACGAGTTACGAACGCCGCTCGATACCGTGCTCGGCAACGCACAGCTGCTGCTCCGTGGTGGCGC
>JACCEA010674607.1_pt1 | contig 39767 bp, 39 predicted proteins | sample 7449851 | NCBI WGS metagenome assembly JACCEA01 (sample SAMN15323453, study PRJNA562643) | freshwater metagenome | isolation source: river surface water | place: USA:Blue River Watershed | collected 2017-08-18 | reverse complement strand
CTTTCTACAAAGATAATTGAATGTGAATCAGGACTAGCTCCCTTTAAGGCGCCTTTATTTTGATTTAAGTTGTCATGCGCCAGGTAGATAAGCGTCTTTACCCTCGATTTTGCCATTGCCAAAAGAGTAGCGGGGGATTGGTAGAATCGCGCTTGGAAAATTGCATTCCTATGGGAGATTCCCAGTTATAGATCTGGAGATGTAAATGCGTTTTGGTGTTCTCACAGGCGGTGGAGATTGCCCTGGCCTAAATGCGGTAATTCGAGCGGTCGTACGTAAAGGTGAAAAAGAGTACGGCTATGAATTTATTGGATTTAGAGATGGCTGGAAGGGTCCACTTGAAGGTTTAACGATGCCTTTGAACATAAAGGCTACCCGCGGAATCTTGCCTCGCGGTGGCACAATTTTGGGATCTTCTCGAACTAATCCATTCAAGATTGAAAATGGCGTCGAGCGAATCAAAGAAAATCTAGCGAAGATGAATATCGATGCCTTAATTGCAATTGGCGGAGAAGATACTTTGGGTGTTGCCACTAAATTAGATGCCTTAGGTGTAAAGGTAATTGGTGTTCCGAAAACAATTGACAATGATTTAAACAATACGGATTACACATTTGGTTTTGATACTGCAGTAAATATCGCTGTCGAAGCAATTGATCGACTCCATACAACTGCTGAATCACACCACCGCGCCCTCATAGTAGAAGTTATGGGTAGACATGCAGGTTGGATTGCACTGCATTCTGGAATGGCTGGTGGAGCTTCCTGCATCTTAATTCCCGAAGTCCCATTTGATATCGAAAAAGTTTGTAAATATGTTGAATCGCGATTTGAGCAGTCATATGCACCAATCATCGTTGTTGCAGAAGGCGCACTGCCAAAAGATGGAACGATCGTTACAAAAGATGGATCACTTGATTCATTTGGCCATGTAAAGCTATCTGGAATTGGTGAATGGCTCGCCAAAGAGATTGAATCTCGAACTGGAGCTGAGGCGCGAACATCAATTCTTGGCCATATTCAACGAGGCGGTACACCTACTGCCTTTGATCGCGTCCTTGCTACCCGTTTCGGCGTCCATGCAATAACTGCGGCTCATGAAGGTGATTGGGGCAAGATGGTGGCATTACACGGAACTGAGATTGCTCGGGTACCGCTCGCCTCGGCAACCGATAAGTTAAAGACTGTTGACCCTCGTTTATTAGCAGAAGCCGAAGTCTTCTTTGGCTAGAAAACCAATTAGCGAGATTGCTAGTTGATTCTCTACCCTTAACCAATGACCCCTCAGCTCGAGAATCTTTTTAATGATTCACTCGTTGCACACCAACAACCAGATTGGCCAGATAAAGGCAAACTTACTGAGGTTGTATCAGAGCTGAGCCAATTACCTCCACTTGTTTTCGCTGGAGAATGTGACAATTTAAAAAGCAAGATTGCACAAGCCGCTTCAGGGCAAGCTTTCTGGCTTCAAGGTGGAGATTGCGCAGAAACTTTTGCTGCCGCGACTGCGGACTCCATTAGAAATCGTATTAAGACAATTCTGCAAATGGCCGCGGTTTTGCAATATGGCGCAAGCATGCCGGTTATTAAAGTCGGTCGAATGGCTGGTCAGTTTGCAAAGCCTCGTAGTAATAATTTCGAAAAGCGAGGCGAAATTGAGTTGCCGGCATATCGAGGCGATGCAGTTAATGACTTGGAATTCACCGAAGCCGGAAGAACGCCAGATCCTGCAAGGTTGCTTAAGGTTTATAACACCTCTGCAGCAACTCTAAATCTGGTTCGCGCATTTACCCAAGGCGGTTTTGCGGATCTACGGTTAGTCCATGAATGGAATAAAGGATTCATTAAAGATTCAAATATAGGTCCACGATATGAAGCTTTGGCAAAGGAAATTGGCAGAGCTCTCGATTTCATGAGATCTGCAGGTATTAATCCCGAAGAATTCAAGACAGTTGATTTCTATTCATCACACGAGGCGCTAATACTTGAGTATGAAAAGGCCCTGACTCGAATTGATTCTCGAACCGGACTTCCATATGACGTATCCGCACATTTCCTATGGATAGGCGAGCGCACCCGTCAACTAGATGGCGCACATATTGATTTTGCGAAGAAAATCAAGAATCCAATCGGAGTAAAACTTGGTCCTAAGACGACCACAAATGAAATTGCAGATTTAATCAATGTTTTAAATCCAGATGACGAACCAGGAAGATTAACCTTTATTACTCGAATGGGCGCGAAGAATATTCGAAGCGTGCTTCCACCGTTGGTCGAAGCGGTTACTAAGAGTGGTCGAAATGTTCTTTGGGTATGCGACCCAATGCATGGAAATACTTATGAATCACCGACCGGATATAAAACTAGAAGTTTTGATGATGTCCTTGAAGAAGTCAGGGGATTCTTCGACGTGCATAACAAACTAGGAACTCACCCAGGTGGAATACATATTGAATTGACTGGCGACGATGTAACTGAGTGTGTAGGTGGCGGCCTGGAGATTTCGCATGAGGATTTAGCTACTCGTTACGAGTCGGCCTGTGATCCGAGGCTAAATCACACTCAATCTCTTGAGTTAGCCTTTTTACTTGCCGAGATGTTGCGCGACAGCAAATAAGCGTAGGCTCGCCTCGTGCTTTCACGGGCGACTTTAAAGACCCCAATCGGAACCCTTTATCTATTGGCACATGATGAATTACTTTTGGCATCAGGTTATTCAAGTTTCGTCAAGCTACATTCTCAACTAGAAAATATTGATCAAGAACGTCAAATTTCAAATGTAAAACGAATTCCAATTGTTTCGGATTTGCTAGAAGATTATTTTGATGGCGACTTAAGAGCTATCGATGGCATTTCTGTTCGACAACCAGGTGAAAGATTCTCGCAATCTGCCTGGAAATCAATGCGGAAAGTTGCACCAGGAAAAACTATTTCGTATGCGGAACTTGCAAAGAAATCTGGTTCGCCCGATGCAATCAGAGCCGCTGGTAGCGCCTGTGCAAGAAACTTAATTGCACTGGTTATTCCGTGTCATCGGATTGTAAGAAGCGGAGGAGCCCTCGGGAATTACGCTTACGGTTTGGATGCTAAAGAGTGGCTACTTCGCCACGAGGGAGCTCTTAAGTAGTTTCTGTAAAACTTCAATTGCTCTATCAATTGCTTGATCAGTTAAATCCATGTGAGTTACGAGCCTGACAAACTTGGGTCCGAGCGCGCCTAACCAGACTCCTTCAGATTTTGCAGCCGCCGCGAACTCAGAAGCTGAAAGTTTAGTTTTGCTCAAATCTAGTCCAACAATATTTGTTTTGACTTTTGTTGCATCAACTAAAGAATTATCAATTGCTGCACATGCATCTGCCAACCGTCTGGCTCGCTCGTGATCCTGCGTCAAACGCGAAATATTGTTATCTAGAGCGTAATGGCCAGCTGCAGCAATAACTCCAACTTGACGCATGCCAGCCCCATATCTTTTACGCCAAATTCTTGCTTCAGCGACTCTAGATTTATTTGAAATCATTAGAGATCCAATAGGTGCGCCTAAGCCTTTCGATAGGCAGACGCTCAGAGTTTCAAAATATTTTCCATAGTCTTTAAAGGAAATACCGGAGGCAACATGTGCGTTCCAGATTCGCGCACCATCTAAATGGAGTGCAAGCCCCTGAGAATTTGCATATTGATGAAGTTTTGCAATCTCGTCAATTGATTGAATAGTTCCGCCACCAAAATTATGGGTGTTCTCAACGGCGATGGCTTTAGTGGAAACAAGATACGGCCCAGAATCAGGGCGCGCTATTTCGATTGCTCGTTCAGCCGAAAGCTCGCCATTTAGATCACTCCATGTTCTTGTTGTTATCCCGCTGAAGACAGCTGCCGCGCCCAACTCTGCTCTGGCGATATGTGAGTTACTCTCACAAATGAGTTCTTCACCTGGTTTTACTAAAGTTCGTATGCCGAGTTGATTTGCTAGCGATCCAGTCGGAGTAAAAACCGCCGCTTCTTTGCCAAATAACTCCGCAACACGTTCTTCGAGTGAGTTAACAGTGGGATCATCACTGTAGACATCATCGCCAACTTCAGCTCTTGATATTGCCTCGCGCATTCCAGCAGAGGGCTTAGTTACGGTATCGGAGCGAAGATCAACGATCACTTTTAATCTCCTGTGGCGTTACTCGGGGTTGCACAATCATAATCATTGCGATTAAAACCATGGTACCCCCAATCAAAATACGTGCAGTTAAAGGTTCTGCGCCTAGTGCGACGGAGAAGAGTGCCGCAAAGACAACTTCGGTCGTCAGAATTACTGCAACCTTAGTTGCAGATATTCTCGCTTGTGACCAAGTTTGAATTATGAATGCAAAGAATGTGGCAAAGATTGCTGTAAATAGAACCACACCCCAGGTTTGAGAATCTGGCGGCGCTTGAAAACCATTGAGAGCAGCAGGGATACCTGAAACCACTGCACAGGTTGTTAGTTGTACGAAGGTCAACGTGTAGGTGTCAAAATGTGAGCTCCACCGACCAAGAAGAATTATGTGTATCGCAAAGAGAAGCGCGGATACAAGAACAAAAATTTCACCTAGCCCAACGGACCAACCAGAGATAGAGAGAACACCTAATCCGAGAGTTGCCAATCCAATATAGAACCAAGCGACTAATGTAATTCTTTCCCGTAGTAAAAATGCCCCGATTAGTGGAGTGAATACAACATAAAGTCCTGTTATAAAACCTGTAATCGCAGGAGTAGTTCGCTCTAAACCAAGAGTTTGGAATATATAGCCCAATCCGAGAGCGCCGCCTGCAAAGCTGCCAACAGTTATTACTCGCCAATTCAACTTTGCTAAGACGCTAGGTCGTGCAATCAGCATTGCAAATGCGGCAACAAGGAATCGACAGACTAAGAAACTAAAGACATCTTGCTGATCCAAAATATCTTTCATCCAGACAAAGGAGAGTCCCCACATGGCTGCGACGGCAAGTAAAGCCCAGGGGGCTAACGCAATTGCCATCTACTTATCTCTTATCTTTTTTAAAGTGCCAATCTCTTTTCCGTGCTCTGGCTCTTCACCAGGAGTTTCCAAAATAAGAGGCGCATTCTTTACTGCTGGATGAGCAATTAATTCTTCAAAAGGCTTTATACCTATCTCACCCTCGCCAAGATTCTCATGTCTATCTTTAAGTGAACCGAGGACATCCATGGAATCGTTGGCATGAATCAATTGGATACGATCTTTGCCAGCAACTTCAACTAATAAATCAAGTGTTTTCTTCATGCCGCCTTTACTTTTGATGTCATGACCCGCAGCAAAGACGTGGCAAGTATCAAGACAGACTCCAACTTTTGGATGCCATTTGAGCGCTTCAAAATACATGGTTAAATCTTCAATTTTCCGGACAAGTGATTGACCTTGACCAGCAGTGGGTTCTAGAAGTAGCCATGGATCGTTATCTTTTAGCTTCTCTAAAATCGGCAACATGCCTTTTGAAATTTGTTTCCAGGCATTAGGTAGATGATCTTCATCTACCGCAGAACCGGTATGAATTACAACGCCAAGCGCTCCAATCTCTCTGCCGCGACGGAGCGAATAAGCAGTTGAAGCTAGGGAATTTTCATAAGTACTTGTAGTAGGAGAACCTAAATTAATAAGGAATGGTGCATGAACATAAGTTTCAATATCTAATTCAGATGCACGCGCTCTGAATTTCTCATCAGCTTCTGGATTTGAATCTGGCATTGCCCAACCGCGCGGGTTAGATGCAAAAACCTGAATTGCCTCAGCTTTAGTAGTTACCGCATATTCAATAGATCTCTTTGCCATTCCGCCTGAAGTGGGGACATGGGCTCCGATGCGCGGCTTCTTCACAGCCTTACCCTACAGTGATAGTTACCTTTGACCCTCTCTTAACTTTGCTACCAACTTTAGGGGAGATATTTGTTACTACTTTCTCCTTCTTATTTCCAAGTCGATTGACTTCTACCTTCAATTCAAGATCTTCTAGCGCAGATATTGCCTTCTTTTCATTAAGTGCGAAGATGTTTGGAATAAAAACATATTCGGTGCCCTTAGAAACGGTCAGCGTAATAAGAGAACCTTTTTCAGCCTCTCCCTGGGCGGGGGATTGGCTTACAACCGCGCCAGCAGGAAGGTCTTCGCTAAATACATACTTACTATCCACATCAAATCCTGCTTCAACCAATTCATTAAGCGCTTGTTCGCCACTCTTGCCACGGTAATCAGCAATTGCGACGCTTTCCACGCCCTTTGATATGACAATTGAAACTTGAGTATCTCGCTTAACACGGTCCCCGCTTGCGGGAATAGTTCTAATGATCAATCCCTTTGCAAAGTCGCTTGAAAACTCCTCGCTAATTTCGCCCACGAAAAGATTATTCTTCTCAATCAACTTTTGGGCATCTTCACTATTTAAGCCCAAAAGTGAGGGAACTAGAATTCTCTCTTTACCTTTGGAAGTGAAAACAACTACTTCACCATTTTCTGAAACTCTTCCGCCACCAGCAGGTTCGGACTTAATGATGCGACCTTCTGGGATATCTTCACTAAATTCCTCAGAACCTATGCGAAGCGTTAAACCTAATTCAGATAAGTCTTTTTTAGCTTCATTCACAGTTAATCCAGCAAGCGATGGCACAACGATTTTCGAGCCGGGCCCCAAAAATGTATACCAAGCTCCAAGTAATCCAATAAGGAGTACTCCCAGTGCAACTCGTCGATTACGTCGAACTCTCGCCGAGACTTTCTTCTTAGAAGTTTTCGTTGTCGATTCTCGCTTCATCGAACTCTCACTTTCGGGTTTGTAAGACTTTGACTTCTTCCTTGATTCTCTCTCGCGAATTGGTTGCTTTATAGGCATAGGAGGTAAGTCGAGTTCTAGACTCAATTGACGTTTTCGAGGGTCAATCTTCTCCGATAGCGCGCGAAGCTGGTCAAAGAATTCAGCGCCATCTTTTGGCCGCTTATCTGGATTTACATCGGTTGCGCTAAGTACTAACTCATCAATCTCTTTCGGAATTGCCGGATTAATCGATGAAGGTGCCGGAACTCGATCATTAACATGTCGAATTGCAATTTGAACTGGATCTTCACCTTGATAAGGCTTAGTCCCAGTTAGCAACTCAAAAAGAACAATTCCAAGGGAGTAAATATCACTTCGAGAATCCGCTACGCCCCGCTGAACTTGTTCCGGTGAAAGATAAGAAACGCTACCTAAAATCACACTTGATTCAGCGGTTAGCGTTGTTCCAAGGAGTGCGCCACGCGCTAGGCCAAAATCAGCAATCTTAATTCTGCCTTCTTTAGAAACAAGAATATTTTCAGGTTTTATATCGCGATGAACTATACCCATCTTATGGGCGGCGGCGAGCGCGCTTGCAACGGGCATCAACATTTGTAAAGTTTGTTCGACGGAAGCCGGTCCTTGTTCAAAAAGATAGTCTCGGAGAGTTGATCCTTCTATAAGTTCCATGACAATAAATACGCAAGGTGTACCACCTTGATTCCAGCCTTGATCAAGTACTGCAACAATATTGGGATGGGAGAGGGATGCAGCCGCCTTCGCTTCCCTAATAAATCTTTCTACAAATTTTTCATCCTGGGCCAAATGCGGATGCATAATCTTTACGGCGATTGTTCGATCTAGTCTCAAATCAGTGGCTGCATAGATTGTTGCCATGCCACCCGAGGCAACTATTCGATTGAGCTTGTAGCGCCCATCGATAATTTCGCCCGTAAGATCAGACACAACGCGATTTTAGATGAAGAAGCTACCGTTAATGCGGATAGTCGCTGAATCTCGAGTGTTTTCCATTGAAAAATGCGAACTCTCTCGCATCTGCCAAACTCGCATTTCATTCTCCAGATAATCGCCATCTCTCTGAAGCACTCGTTGTAAACCAGTTTCTGCATCGATATCAATCCAAATCAAGTGATCTAAATACTTTCGAGTAGCTCTCTGTCCAGATCCGACTCCTTCAAGGATAAGAATTTCTGGAGATTCTTCCTCAAAAAATTCTCCGAAATTTCCCGATAACCAATTGTATTTGCGATAACCAAAATTCTTGCTCAAAGAGACTGGTATTAGAATCTGATTAATCAGTGTCTTGGTTAGCTGATCCGTTAATGCATTTTCCCAACCGTCATATAAGTCATCCATGTGAACTATCACCGTCTTTAGGCCAGATTGTTCTTGCAGATTACTCTTTATCCGTTTTGCTAAAGTCGATTTACCTGCTCCTGCTGGGCCGTCGATTGCAATTATTCTTACATTTGGAGACTTCGGTTTAGCCGCAAGAAGGCTTTTAATTAGATCATCAAGCGAAAGATTGCTCACTTTCTAATTTTTTTCCAGCGGACCCAGCCAAAGACCGCAATGATTGTAAAGATTAAGTAGAGCAGAGCGGTGAAGTAGAAGCTCTGCCTTGCGTAATGCCAGGTACCAAATGCATCAATTGCTAACCAGAGAATCCAGGTTTCATTTCTCTGGAGCACCATAACAATTTGCGCGATTGTGCTTGAAACAAGCAAGAGAGAATCTGGCCATGATGCAGCAGCGCCTATATCAGCTAGGGCGGGAGCAGTTATCAACCAGATAGATACGAGTGCGACTCCCCAGAGAGCTCTCTCTATATTTGTCATAAATCTTGGCAGAACGCCAGAAACGCTCCAACCCAACCAACCCCAAATTGCCGCGGCAATAAAAACTAATTGAAGTATTGCACTTGCAATCAAATCTACATTTATGAAGAAGAGACCATAAAGCGCACTGCTCAAAATCCACCATGGCCAAGCCCTTCGTGTGCCCAAAGCACCGAGATAGACCGCTAAAAGTGAGGTGATTACTGCTGCTAATTCAAGAATTGTTACTTCATATCCCCAAGCTTGAAAAAGTACTGACATATTTCTCCTTTCCAATTCGCATTATCGAACTGGTCAAACGGTCGACCCGAAGGTCCTCTCAGCCATTGGCTCCCGATTAATTAAAGATTAACATATGGCGTGGCCAGATTCGCATATTTCGCAATGTTGATCTTTACCGTAGTTGGCTCTTTCTGGTTAGAGATATTTTTAAAAGTTGGTGTGCTTCGTCGGGTAAGACGTGCATTTCTATCAATTTTTCCAGTCTCGGTAATTTTCTTGATCTGGGATTATTACGCTGTCGCTAGCGGCCATTGGAAATTCGACCCAGCACAGGTTGTTGGAATTTATGGACCTAAAGGCGTTCCCTTAGAAGAATTTCTATTTTTTATAGTCGTGCCTCTCGCGACTTTGATGACCATTGAAGCTGTTCGAAGTAGACGGCCACATTGGAAATTTGGTGATGAAGTATGAGTTACACGGCACTTGCATGCATTTCTGTCGTCGTTGTTGTTTTTACAGACCTATTTCTCTTCAAAACTAGATTAGTTACGCGAAGGGGATATTGGACTTCATATGCAATTATCTTGTTCTTCCAGTTGATCACTAATTGGTGGCTAACTTCCAGAGGAATCCTTACCTACAACGAAGATTTTATAGTTGGCGTTCGAGTTGCCTCGGCCCCAGCAGAAGATCTTCTATTTGGGTATTCAATGGTTACCTTGACGATGATCTTTTGGGTTTATTGGGGTAGAAAAGGGATTGAAAGACGTTAGCGAGCCTTTACTGCTCTTAACCAAGCAGGAAGCGCAACTCTAATTCTTCTTAAAGTAGAAGTTTTGGCACGCTTGTTGAAAATCTGGAAATCTATTTTTTCAACTTCATCGACAATCCCGCAGTACAGCTCACTTGCCGCCTCGATACAGGGCCGACTATCAGGACTCAAATTTTTGATTCCTGCATTGGCTTCACTCTGCAGTTTTCTTACTCTCTCAATTTGATCTTTAAGCGCCAACTTTAATTGTGGAGTAACAATTTTTCGCTCCAGCATTTCACGATCTATATTAAATGCTGCGAGTTCATCCATAGGTAGGTAAATCCGCCCACGTTCTAAATCTTCACCTACGTCGCGAATGAAATTTGCAAGCTGAAATGCGATTCCAAGTTTTTCAGCAGCCTTACGAGTGTTTTCCTCTTCGCCCTTTTTCATCCCCAGTATCTCTACCATTTGCAAACCAATCACAGCGGCGGAACCGTAAACATATTCAGATAGTGCATCAAAATTTGCATACTCAACTACATCAAGATCCATCGCCATTGAATGTAGAAATGCTTCGAAATATGCAATCGGGATATCAAATCTATTTACAGTATCGACAAGCGCTCGACCAACATGGTCTGTACTTGTGCCGGTTTTCAAATCATTGAGCATCTGGAAACTCCACTGCTCGAGTTCAGAGCGTCGTTGTGAATTACTTAAATTCGAATCAAAATTATCAACTATCTCGTCGGCATATCTTGCGAATCCGTATAGGGCATGAACAAATGGCCGCTTATTCTTTGGAAGTAACAAAGTAGCAAGATAGTAAGTTTTACCGTGCAAAGCATTTAATCTTTTACATTCCGAATAGGATTTTTGGAGCTCAGAATCTAAAATTCCTGCTGCAACCAACTCATTCATCTATTGCCCAAAATTCTTTCAGCAGCAAGTTTTCCTGAAATCAGAACCATCGGTACGCCAACGCCGGGCTGGGTGCCACTTCCTGCAAAGACTACATTTTCAAAACCTTTGGCAAGATTATTTGGACGAAATGGTCCAGTTTGCATAAATGTATGAGCGCTAGCGAACGGCGCTCCCATCTCAAGTCCCATAGCTTCCCATTCCAAGGGCGTGGTTAAACTTTCAACTTCAATTGATTTTCCAAAATCTGTATAACCACGTTTCTCCATAGTGCTAATCATTTGATCGCGATAGCGAGGAGCCTCTTCTCTCCAATCAATATCTGCAGACAAGTTCGGAGTAGGGAAGAGGACGTAGTAACTCTCTTTTCCTTGCGGGGCTAGAGATTTGTCATCATGTGTAGGAACTGTTACTAATAAGCTTGGATCAGTCATCAAAGTCTTCTTATCAATTAGTTCTTCGAAAACTCCATCCCAGGAATCACCGAAATGTATATTGTGATGTGCGATGTGATCGTATTTCTTACTAGAACCTGCAAGAAGTACTGCACATGAAGGTGAGTAATTCAAACGTTTTACTCGCGCTGGCGTCCTTTTTAGAAGGTCGCGATATGCCACCGGCAAATCTGGATTTAAAATAATTACATCGCATTCATATCGAGAACCATCTTCGGTTATTGCAGCGACGACTCTACTATTTCGCTCTTCTAGCTTAACCACTTTAGAGTTATAGTGAATTTTCGCACCATGTTTCTCTGCGACGGCAGCAAGCGCTCGTGGAACTGCATGCATACCACCTTTAGGAAAATAGACGCCATTCACTGCATCCATGTATGCAATAACTGCATAGATGGCAAGCGCTTGTTGCGGGGAAACTCCAGCGTACATGGCTTGGAATGAGTAGATGCGTTGCGTCCGTGGGTCTTTCAAGAACTGCGCAACTTTTGGTGCCAATCTTCTAAAACCACCAATTGCAATTAGCTTAGCTAAATTTGGAGTAAGTAGATCTAATGGCGAATCAATATTCTTATCGATAAAGTCATTCATCTCATACTTATAGAGTTTCGTAACAAAATCAACGTAACGTCGGTAACCTGCTGCTTCATTGCCGCCTATAACTTTGGCAATCTCTTCTTCCATTTGTTTTGTATCTGGATAGACATCCAAGGTGCTTCCATCGTTATAAAAGGCGCGATAAAGAGGGGAGAGTGGCAGTAGCGTTAACCAATCTGACATCTTCTCGCCGACACAATTCATGGCATCTTCAATTAAGGATGGCATCGTTAAGACAGTTGGGCCGGTATCAAATGAGTAGCCATCTTTCTTAAGTAGACCATTTCGTCCACCCGGAACAGATTCGCGCTCTAAAAGTGTTACATCTCGCCCTTGACCGAGCAGTCGCAAAGTGGCGCTCAGTCCGGCAAGTCCGGCACCGACAACAACTACCTTCTCACTCTTACCCTTTACAGTCTTCATCTATTTCTCTCTTTTAGTAGCAGCAGTGGCCATAAATTTAAGGAGTTCGATTACTTCAGCTTCGATATCTGAATTCTGTATTGCTTGAATAGCCCTTAAGTAAAGATTTTCAATTAGCGCTTCACATCTGGCTAGCGCTCCGGACTCTACGATTATTTCTTGAATTACAGTTACTTCGGAATCTGAAAGATCATGTTTACCTAATGAGTTCTCAATTTTAGATTTTTGAATAGCGTTGCAGCCTTCAAGCGTCATTGCAATAAGCAAGGTTCGCTTACCCTCTTTAATGTCATCGCCACTCGGCTTGCCGGTTACATCTGATTTACCGAAGATGCCAAGAATATCGTCACGTAATTGAAATGCTTCTCCGAGAGGAAGACCATATTCACTATAACTTTCTAGAATCTTGGAATTTGCTCCTGCTAGCGAACCGCCAAATTGCAACGGACGTTCTATCGAATATTTGCCAGACTTGTATTGCGCAATTTTGCGAGACCTATTGGTATCTGATTTGGCAATGACTCCTTCCAGAACATCTAAGTACTGGCCAGCCATTAACTCACTTCGCATCTCATAAAAAATAGGTAGAGCTGCCCCTAAATTGAGGGAATCAGAATCAGTCTCGTAAATCATCTGATCGCTCCAGGATAAAGCAAGGTCACCTATTAAAATTGCAGCCGCAGCGCCAAACTTCTCAGGTTTGCCAAGATATTTACTTTTACTATGAAGATCTTCGAAATATTTATGAAGTGATGGTTTTCCTCTTCTGGAATCAGATCCATCCATCAAGTCATCATGAATCAATGCACAGGCATGTACTAACTCTAAGGAGCTCGATACCTGAATAGCCGCGTCAGAGCCTTGTCCACCGGCACCTAAGTAACCCAAATAGGAGAAAATTGGTCGAAATCTCTTTCCGCCATCTCGAACGAAATCTGAAAGAGAACTAGCCACCGGTTTCAAGTAAACATCGATCTCATTTATTCTGTTGACTTGCTCGGATAAGAATCTCTCCAAAGAGCTATTTATCTGGGAATGTATTTGGAGGATACGTTGGTTTTCCACGGCGCAACGGTACCCTCACCCCATATGTTAGGCAGTCCGAGTTTCTCTGTTGAGTTCTTCCCGCCGAAAGATAGTGCAGGCGAAGAACGACTTTGGCAGGCGCTCGATTCAATCTCCGAACTATTACCAGATTATGTATCGGTCACTTATGGCGCGGGTGGAAGTACTCGAGAACGAACCATTCGCGTTACGGGAGAAATAACAAAGAGAACTGGAATTGCAACTGTTGCACATTTAACCTGTGTGGGGGCAACGCAAACTGAATTGCGAAATACTCTGACAAGATATAGCGAAGATGGAATTGATTCGATCTTGGCACTAAGGGGAGATCCAGAAGGTGGGCCACGGGCTCCTTGGGTTTCGACTCCTGGTGGTTTTGATCATGCAGATGAACTGGTTTCGTTGGCAAAATCAATGGGATTTGAAGTTGGAGTCGCCGCCTTTCCAGATTCTCATCCGGCGACCAATGATTTTGAAAAAGATATTCAAGTACTTCTAGAAAAGGAGAGACGTGGCGCAACCTACGCCACCACTCAATTCTTCTTCTCAGTCGAGAGTTACTTACAACTTGTCAAAGCTCTCAGATCCCATAATTCGCAGATTGAAGTTATTCCAGGAGTACTTCCGATTACCAATGAAAAGCAACTCGAGAGAATGGCGGTATTAAGCGGTACCGAAATACCTGATTTCATAACGAATCGAATTGCTGGCCTAGATGGAGAATCCATTCGGTCTGCTGGAGTTGAGATTGCAATAGAGCTCTGCACCAAACTAATTGAAGTTGGTGCACCTGGAATCCATTTCTACACTATGAATAACGCGACTTCGACGGTTGAAATTGTAAAATCGATTGGATTGCGATGAAGAAAAGTGATTTTTTTGACGCCTGGAGTAAATTGCATGGCGGAGCTGAAATAACGGGAATCATCCGGGCTTGGCTGAGCATAAGTTATTACATCTGCTGGCCATTAGTGAAGATAAAAATTTCACCGAACAATCTATCGATGCTTGCTCCATTTGTAGCTTTGCTCTTTTTTATTAACATTGAATCGAATTGGTCGATTCTTTTTCTTGTGATTTCGTTGTTACTTGATGGCATAGATGGCTCTCTTGCGATTCTGAGAGAACGTGTCTCAAAATTTGGTGCGTTACTAGATGCCGTTATGGATCGCGTTACTGAATTCTTTTGGGCGCTGGCTTTTATCCAACTAGGAGCGCCAATCTGGGTAGTGACAGGAGTGGTCGTACTTGCCTTCGGACAAGAGTATTTGCGGGCTAGATCAGGTGGGCTCGGTATTCATGAAGTTGTGATTGTTACAATCGCAGAGCGTCCAGTTAGAGCGACTTTAATTTTTATTCCGCTGGTTGCGCGTGTTTTTGAAATGGATCTGTCAACAGCTTTTGCAATTCTCTGGCTATTTATGCAGAGCTTTAGCTTTACGCAATTGTTTCTTGCTCTGCGATCGCGGCTACGACAATCTCAGCGCTGATTCCAACCAACGGCAATCCACCACCCGGATGGGCCGATCCACCAACGCAGTAAAGATTTTTAATTGGTGAACGATTCCTTGCTCTCAAAAATGCAGATCTTGCGCCATTGCTCGAAGTTCCATAAATCGATCCTCCTGGAGCATTTACCTCACGCTCAAGATCTGCTGGAGTTTTAATCTTTAAGACTTGTAGTCGATCTCGTATCTTTAAACCTCGATCTTCTAGTTTGGTAATAATGTGTTCGGCATAATCTTCCTTGAAATTTGGCTTATTCCAGTCAAAACCATTTTTCGGCTGATGTAATGGTGCATTTACCAAGATTGTCCAAGCTTCAGAATTCTCAGGTCGCATGGAATCATCATCAGGATTACAAATGTAGATTGCAGGATCTTCGGCAGGGGATGAATCTCTAAAAATTGAATCAAACTCGGAATCATAATTTTCAGGAAAGAAAACTGTGTGATGTCCTAACTCCGAACGTCCTTTTAGCCCCAGCATTAAAGTAAATCCTGAGAACGATGGAGTGGCTTTGGAAAGCGAAGCTCTAGGCTTACGAGTTTGCCTATTTGCTGGCAGTAACTTTTCGTAGAGTAGTTTTGCATCGACATTCGAGACTACAACATCGGCTTCAATGACTTCACCTGTTTTCAGACGAACTCCTGTTGCACGGCCATTAGTTGAAATAATCTCTGAAACTTCCGTATTCGTATGAATCTTCGCACCTAAATCCTGAACACGCTCTGCAAGTTTGGTTGCCAGGCCACCAAGTCCACCCGGCACATGCCATGCGCCAAATGCCTCTTCTACAAATGCAATTGTCAATAGCACTGCCGGTGCTTTCCGTGGATCTGAACCCGTATAGGTTGCATATCTGTCCATGACTTTTGTTAAGTGAGGACCGGCTTTGTAGTCAGTTACATAGCTACGCATTGATTTCCACGGAGCTATGGTTCGCAAATCTTTAAGAAGAGTTCTGCGTTTTAGTAGCTTTAATGGGCTTCTTAGCTCACCTTCAATGAAAGTCTCTCGAGATGCCTCCCACATTTCTTCAGCGCGCTTTAGCAATTGATGCCAGGCGTTGGCTTCATCTTTACCCAGCTCTTTCTCAATTGCCGCAATAGTTCCCTGACGTGAGAGATTAGGAAATGTTAATTTCTTGCCATCATGGAAAATGTAGGTAAATGATGGATTGACTGGCTTCAACTCAAAGATATGCTCTAGACGTTTTCCAGTTTTGAGAAACAAGTCTCTATACACCGCGGGTAATGTCAATAATGAAGGACCGGTGTCAAAAGAAAAACCTTCAACTTTTTCCGTATGACATTTTCCGCCGATTTCATTTGCTTCAAAAACAGTAACCTGATGACCAGTTTTTGCTAACCTCGCTGCTGCAGCAAGTCCGGCCATTCCAGCGCCAACGATAACTATGCGCTTAGGTTTATCTGTTTTTCGATGATGATTCATAGCTGTCTTCCGCGCCAATATAGCGAATTCTTCTTCTTGAGAAGAATCGATCGAAATATCAAATAAATCCAGATTGCTATCGCCAGAGGATGAAGTGGTGCGCTCCATTTGACGGAGTCGGTTCTAATGGCTGCAAGGAGTCGCGTTGTAATTATTAAGGAGTAGAGAAAGATTCCTAATTGAAAATCGCTAACTATAAGAAGCGCTGGGTAGATTGATGTTAGGAAGAGAAATAGAGCGCCTAATGCGGCGCCAGAAAATCCACCGAAAGCTCGCCATTGTGATTTTTCGTATCCAGCGATCAGCTCGGATCCATTCTCGTACATTTTGCAATTTGAGATTCTTGAACCATCTACTACTGAGCCTCGGAATTTTGATTTTCGCATCAGCCTGGCTAATTCCAAGTCGTCTAATACTTCACCTTTAATTTCAATATGACCGCCGGAATTTCTATATGCATCGCTTCTCGCAATAAAAAATTGGCCGTTTGCGACTACCGTGGATCTACGCAAGCTTCGCTCTGCTGCTTTTAATGGCAAGGTAGAAAACCAACTCCACTGTAATAACGGCTGAACTAAATTTGCCAGGAACCCTTTTACAAGTTGCTTAGGGTATGGAGAGATATAACTCCACCCGCGCGCCTCCAGCTCTTTAATTGCTGAAGCGATAGCTGTTGGAGTTAGGCGAACATCGGCATCTAGAAATACTAGATATTCACCTTTGGCTTCTTTAGAAAGGGTATGAAGAGCGTAGTTCTTGCCTAGCCAATTATCGGGTAGATCTCCGCCCTTGCTCAATCTTAAATTTGTAAATTTAGATTTTAGTGAATTAGCAATATCGAATGTTCGATCTTCTGATTGATCATCTAAAACAAGAACTTCAAAATCTAGCAATCCGTGCTGCGAAACAGCGCTTTTAATCGAACCCTCAACATTCCTCTCTTCGTTTCGCATCGGAATAAGAATTGAGACCTTGCTAGATATAGCAGAATCACTTGAAGAAAGTCTTCTAATCGAAATGAAATTAAGGAGAGTTATTAAAAAGATAGTGTAAATAGAGAATGAGACTATGTTATTTAAGAATTGCACTTAATCACTTCTACCGAATTTAACCGCAAGGAAGTACCAAATAACGATAACTCCGAGCGTTATCCCACCAATGAAGGCCACTCCAGGTCGATCAAAAAAGAATATATTTCCGACAATTCCACTTAGCCAACTCCAAAATAAGAAGATTTCAGGGATAGCTCGACTAATTCCAACGGATCTACGTTCTTTAGGGAGCGCTTTATCAAGTAGCGCCATTAAACCGATACCAGTTAGAAACCAGCCAAAGGTATTGGAGAGCGGTATTTCAGGTTGGAATGGAACAGTTCTGCCAGTGATTTCCCAAGTCCATCTACCAGCAGAGACCATTAATGGGTCTAAGAAAAGATCCCATGCCATTAATCCAAATCCGCCAATTAAAAAGACCCAGTTTGCGGCTATCCGGCGAGATGCTATCAAGATTGGATAAGACATCATTATCCAGGCAAAGGGAACTACTAGTGGAACTCCATAAATTTGGTAACCAAGAGATCCCGAGTATGAGTATTCACCAAAGGGCCATGTAGTTCGGACGCCAATCTGTTCAACAATTAAGGAATAGCAGAAAGTTATAGATAGAAAGCGAAAGGCAAATGTTGCTCGGTAGGCAAATAGTGCATGGAGCAACATCGCACCTGCCGCCCAATAAACAAAGGCAATAGTTACCAATCGAAGTGGTTCGCCAGAAACTAATGGGTATGAAATTTGCAATCCGATTGCAATTGTCAGAACTGCAATAGAGATGGAACTTTGTAACGGAGTGATTCGACGTCGCAGATCTCTCCTTGGACGAAAGTTGCGAATCGACATAAGCCAAGTCTGCCTTAAAGTTGGCCGTTTTCTTTAATCACCGCAAATCTCGAGAACAATTCCTCGGCATACCATCGCTCTCGTTGCGTAGCTTTTATAGCTTCTTTATGAGCCTCACCTCTGTAGGCAAAGGTGCTTACAGAGAGTGGATCCTGCCAAAGTGAGAAAGTGCCTTGCAATCCGATAGGTGCTTCGCCGATACCAATTGCGTTTAACAAGCCTGGAGAATTTTTTAAACTAAAAGTAACCGGAGGAACTGATCTCCAAAAGATTGAATTTTTTAGAAGCTTTATCCGAGCTCTAGTTATTGCGGCGATCTTTCCATTCCAATCTCGCGGATCAACTTCATGCTGAAAAGGATATTTTCCAGACCAACTACCGTGTACAGAGATGCACTTTAGTTCTGCAGAATAACTAGAGATTGCTATTTCATTCCAACTTTTAATCAATTTTGATTTTTCAAATTGATCGAGGGCATTTTCTGCGATTACTACCAAGAGGCCCCATCTTTTCGGGTCAGCATCTTTCGGGGTGAAAGTTTCTCCCTTGCCAGTTCCAAGCAATTTCCAAAACTTGACCTCTCTATTTCTTTTCAATTGATGCCGAGAGAGCCACATTTGAGCTACCGCCCAGAGAACTTTGGAGTTGGGAATTTTCCAGAAATAGATTTTGGTAGTCACGATTTCACACCTGCGGTATCAAAGATTGCTGAAATTACATCAGTTGGGGAATCCCACATTGGCGCATGACCAGTTTCAGGGAAGATGATCCACTTTGCATGTGCTGGAGCAATGGAGCGTTCTTGGCAAGTAGTCTCAGGAAGAGTTCTATCAGTATCCCCAAAAATAATTGTTACGGGAATGTCCTCAGAAATCTTGCCATCGAACCTTTTCATTAACATGCCATCCCATGCTGGGTAATAACCATCAGCTTTTGCCATGGCAATTGCTGCATCGAGACAGGTGCTGTAGGTAAATTCCCGCCAACGCGGACTAACATCGGAAAAACCAAGCGCTCGTGCCATTTCAAAATGCAGCGCAGTTGGAGCAAGTTTTGCCGTGTATTTGGCTAAGAATCGCGCCAAGGCTGTTGCCGGATATCTGACGTTGTAAGGATTGAGCCATAATCCTGCTGGAGCAAGGGCTGTTAGTGATCTAATTCGATCGGGCGCAACGCAAGCCATTTCAAGGCAAACCCAGCCACCTAACGAGTTTCCACAAAGATCAAATCTCTCAAAACCAAGTTCTGACATCTCATTTAAAACTGCGAGAGCAAGACTATGTGGATCCATCGGTTGATTTTCTAGATAAGGAGTATCGCCGTGGCCCGGAAGGTCAACAGTTACTACAGTAAATTTCTTTGATAATTCAGGAGTAATTAAATTCCAAGCTGTGCTCGCAGAACCCATGCCATGGATGAGCAAGAGAGTGGGACCACTTCCAACAATTTTGTGATTGAGTCTTTGCATCAATCACCTACTACTGCAGGTTCGCCACCTGTAACCTGAATTAACTCGGAGAAAGTTGTTGGAAATACTGTATGAGGATGTCCAGCAGCTGCCCAAACTTCCTGATATTCAGATAGCGCAAGATCAACCAAGATTTTCTTAGGTTTGTTCAACCAGCCAATCGGGGCAACGCCTCCAACTGAATAGCCAGATATCTCTTTTACAAAATCGGCATCTGCCCTCTCAAATTTTTCAACAGATAGGAGGGTTGCAACCATTTCAAGGTTTACTCGATGTCTCCCGGAGGTTATTACGAGTAGGGGTGTGCCATCTGGAAATCTAAAAACTAATGAAGATGCAATTTGACCAACTTGGATTCCAAGTGCGGTCGCGGCATCTTGGGCAGTTCGAGCGCTATCTGTCAGAACTTTGATTTCGCCTCTTAATCCGAACTGTTTGATCGCTTCTTGAGCGCGCTTTACAGCGGCCTTCTCGAGAACGTTCTCCATGGCAATTATTCTAATGAGTCCATGAAGATAGCTTTAAATCCAGGTTTCAATTAAGGTGAAAAGCGAAATCGCAAAAACTGTTAGGGCAAAAGCTCGCTTCAGCAGGTTCGGTTTTAGGTTTGTACTAATTCGAACTGCGATGCGAGAAGTAATAATGGCAAATAGGGCTATCAACAGCGGATAAGTCCATTCGACTTCAGACCAATGGCGATAATGAGCGATAAAGCCAGTCACGGTATTGATTGTGATGATGAATAGAGAAGTGCCAGCTGCTTTTGCAGGAGAAACGTTATAGAAAAGAATCAAGATTGGAATCGCGATAAAGCCTCCGCCTATTCCAAATAAACCAGTTATTGCTCCAATCAACAGTGAGAGCAGAACTAAGGCGGTGGCAGACATCTTTTTCTCAGATTGGGCATTTGGTTGTGGGAGGAGCATTGAAAGGCCAGCACTAACCAATACGAGAGAAAATCCGGTTAAAACAATCTTTTCATCTAACTTTGGCAAAAGGTATGCGCCACCAAAATTGGTTATTAGTCCGAGACTCCAAATTACAAGCGCGTCGCGAATCAAGACTTCTTTCGTCTTAAATTTAGTAATAACTCCCGATAACGCTCCTGCACAAACAATTACTAATGAGGCGGTGGTCGCCTGTATTGGGCTAAATTCAAAAATGTATATCAAGATTGGAACTGCAACCATGGAACCGCCAGCCCCGACAAACCCCAAGATAGATCCAATTGCGATCCCACAGAGAATTGCAATAAGAATTTCCACCAAATAAAGATAGTCTAGAAAAAAAGAAAAGCCCCTGGTCTCCCAAGGGCTTTTCAGTTAACTTTTCTTAAAGGTTAAAGAAACCTTCGGTAACGCTTGGTCCGAAATCTACGCCGCTTCCAACCATCACGAAGATGATTAGAGCCGCACCGGCAAGTGAAAGGTTCTTGAAGAAATTAATCATTTCACTTTGTTTTGCCTGTGCATCGGTAATTGTCCAGAAGTTATGCATCATAAATGCGGTTAGTACTAGGAAGACCGCAAGTAATAAGGCGCCAAGATCTGCATATACGCCAAATGCAATATAAAGGCCGCCGATGATAATCATCAGACCAGTGACAATAACTGCCAATTTAGGAGCTGGTACCTTCTTGAACTGCGCATAACCTGTCATTGCCTGCATCTGGGTTATGTGTGCAATTCCAGAGTTGATGAAGATCAACGCGAAGAGCACGCGACCTATTACTAGGAGGATATCCATGGTGTCCTTTCAGAGACGGTAGTTGAGAAAAAGTATAGATAAATTATTTGAAGATTCAACTAAATTCGAGGATGACACGCGGGGGTTGCGCCTAGTCAGAGCCACTCGCTAAGGTTCGAACAAATGTTCGAAAAACCTTACGAGCTCTATCTATCTGGTGGCGAGCCAGTCGAATTCACATTCCGTGGCAGACGGTTTCGAATTCATTCAATCCTCTCAACTTGGCGGGAATCAGGGGAATGGTGGAATCGAGCAGGAGATGGTTTTTATCGCCCAGATGATGGATCTCGAATTTTATGGAGAGTCGAAGCTGCGCCACTTGGCGCAATGACTACATTTGAAATTGAGCGCGAAGAAGTTATAAATCCAACTCAGCCAATTTGGCGGATAAGACCTACATCCAGGCCTGCTTAAAATGAGTTTTACTCATCTCCATCTAGCAAGCGGTTATTCATTTAAATACGGAACAACCCTTCCAGATCAATTAGTCGAGCATGCTGCCAAACTGGAAATGGACTCGATTGCATTAACCGATCGGGATACTCTGGCAGGAGCAATTCGATTTGCTAAAAGTTGTCAATTAAATTCGATTGCGCCAATTATAGGAATAGATATTGAGTATGAAAATAAATCACGTGTTACCTTGCTAGCAACTCCAGGAAACTGGAGCTCGTTAGTTCGGCTAGTAACTGAGATAAAGAAATCAGATACCCCTATTACTTTGGATTTCTTTGAAAAACATAGTAATCATGCCGCTAAATTACTAGCTTTATATGGACCTAGCTCGAATATAAGCAAAGCCTTATTTCATAAACGTAATAATGAAGCTCTATCTCTATTTAATAGAACTAAAGATATCTTTAAAAATCAAGGAATTGAGTGTGTATCGCATTTAACCGAATCCGGATTAAAATCTACTAGCCATGCTGCCAAGATGTTGGCATTTGCAATAGATAATGATTTACCCGCCATATTGACTAATGAAGTGAGAATGAAAGAGCGAAGCGATGCTCCATTAGCCGACGTATTGGATGCATCCCGAAAATTATTGCCGCTACATAGAAATGTAGTTGAGCGAAGTAATGCAGAAGCTTTTTTAAAGAGCAGCGAAGATATGTTCATATTGGCAGATTTAATTTCTAGAGCAGCCGGAGAGCGTGATGGGAGAAAAATTTTAAAGACCACAAGAGAATGGGGAGAGAGTGCCCGGCTTTCTCTAAAGTCAGATATCGGAATCGACACAATTCATTTGCCAGAACCAGAGCTATCCGGAGCAAAGAGCCATGCAGAATTACAAGAAATACTACGAAAGCGATCTTTTGCCGGAATTTCTTCGAGGTATAGCGATAAAAATCAACCAGATTTAATCAATCGTCTCGAAAAAGAGTTAAGAATTATCAACGAGCTCGGTTATGAGTCCTACTTTCTCACTGTTGCTGATATCGCAAAAAGAGCTCGTGATTCTGGAATTCGGATTGCGGCTCGCGGTAGCGGTGCCGGATCGCTGGTCTGTCACTTACTAGGTATTTCGGGGGTTGAACCGTTATCGCTCGGTTTAATAATGGAGAGATTCTGCTCTCCACTTCGCAATGCGCTTCCAGATATCGATATTGATGTGGAATCAGCTAGAAGATTAGAAATCTATGATCAAGTTTTTAATTCATATCACGAGCGCGCTGCTACCGTAGCGATGTTTGATACTTATAGAGCTAGACATGCGATCCGTGATGTTGGAGCTGCTTTATCTATACCGCCATTAGAAATTGATTTAGTAGCCAAATCCCTTCCTCATATCAGGGCAAGAAATATAGGTAAATCATTAAAGGAATTACCAGAGTTAAAGAGTTTAAATCTAAATTCACCCATCTGGCAGATGGCCATCGGACTTGCTGAACGCTTAGATGGATTACCTCGGAATTTAGCGATGCATCCTTGCGCAGTAGTCTTATCGGATATCGGCTTGTATGACAGAGCTCCAATTGAGAAAAATGCAAGCGGTTATCCAATGATTCCATGGGATAAAGATGATGTTGAGTCTATTGGGCTCCTTAAGTTAGACATATTAGGAGTCCGTATGCAATCTGCGCTAGCTTATTCAGTATCAGAGATTGAACGTACCGAGTCAAAGAAAATTAATCTGGACTCAATCCCGCTAGACGATAATTCAACTTTTGAATTAATTAGATCTACTAAGACTTTAGGACTTTTTCAGATTGAAAGTCCTGGGCAACGTGAACTTGTAGGAAAATTTGCACCAGAAACATTTACTGACTTAATTATTGATATCTCACTCTTCCGTCCAGGGCCTATGAAGAGCGACATGATTACTCCCTTTTTAAATGCCAGACAAGGCTGGAAAGAACGTTCAGTTATTCATCCAAACCTTGCCGAAATCTTGCGCGATACGGAAGGAGTTGTCGTCTTCCACGAACAGGTAATCGAGATTATCTCCAAAATGACGGGAATTACCTTGGCAGAAGCCGACGAGAAGCGCAGAGCTTTAGGTGATAGAGATAGTCAACAATTAATTTGTGATTGGTTTTTCCCAGCAGCCACAAAGCTTGGTTATCCACTTAAAGTAATAACAGAGATATGGGATGTATTACGAGCATTCGCATCATTTGGTTTCTGCAAAGCCCATGCAGCCGCATTTGCGCTACCGACATATCAATCCGCCTGGCTTAAGACGCATTACCCAGCGCACTTCTTAGCTGGAATCCTTACTCATGAACCAGGCATGTATCCAAAACGCTTACTGCTAGATGAAGTAAGAAGGCTCGGGATATCAATTTTGCCAATCGATATAAACCTCTCAGATCAGAGTTATCGAGTTGAAAGAAATGGAATTCGAATTTCACTCCGAGATATTTCAGGGATATCTGAATCAGAGATCGAATCGATACTTCGTAATCGACCATTTATAGATTTGGCAGACTTTGTACATAGATCAAATGTAAGTAAACCAACTGCGGAGGCACTACTTATGGTTGGAGCTTTTGATTCCTTATATGAATCAGCTCTCAATAGGAGAGATCTTTTACTGCATCTAACTGATTTATATAAATGGACAAGGACAAAATCCACAATATCAGGCTTGCAATTAACATTTAATTTAACTCCATCTTTACAAAAAACAGGATTGCCAGGGCTAAGCAGCAATGATTTGGTAAAAAATGAGATTGAATTTTTAAATATGGATATTTCACATCATATGATTGAGTTTTATGCTGAATTCTTAAATTCAATTAATGCAATTCGCTCAAGCGAATTGATAAAACAGAGGTCCAAGAGTGAAGTTTTAGTTGCTGGAGTAAAGGTTGCACTACAGACGCCTCCAATTCGATCAGGCAAGCGAGTCATGTTCCTTACACTCGATGACGGATATGGATGTAGCGATTCAACATTCTTTGAAGATGCTCAAAACCTTTATGCTGCAACGCTACGAAATTCTTCACTGCTCCTTGTCAAAGGAGTAATTCGCCGTACTGGTCCGCGCGGGATATCGATTCGAGCTACTGGAGCCTGGGATTTAGCCAAGGCTTATGAAAAGTGGCGTAATCTCGCAGCCTGTGAGTGAAGAAATGCGGGAAAACTCCACAATCCTTCATGTTGATATGGATGCATTCTTCGCATCTGTTTCAGAACTGGATTATCCCGAACATAAAGGAAAAGCTTTAGTAGTCGGAGCTGGCGCCAGAGGAGTCGTACTTTCTGCAAATTATCAAGCACGAAAATATGGCATCAGAGCAGCGATGCCCGTTGTACAAGCGCAACGAATGGCGCCAACTGCGGTATTTATTCCACCAGATCACGAAAGATATTCCGAAGTATCACGTCGCGTAATGGAGATTTTCTTTCAATATACGCCACTTGTTGAACCTCTTTCACTTGATGAAGCTTTTCTCGACGTATCTGGTTCACAGAGAATCTTTGGAGGTGGAAGAGATATTGCGCTTCAGATCCGAGAGAAGGTAAAACAGCAAGAGAAAATCACCTGTTCAGTTGGAATCGCAACCTCAAAATTCATAGCTAAGTTAGCCTCTGGGCGCTGCAAGCCAGATGGAATGCTCGAGATTAAGAGAGATCGAGTTCTAACATTCTTACATCCACTTCCCGTCACAGAACTCTGGGGAGTCGGACCAAAAACTGGGGAAGTTCTACAAAAACTGGGGCTAAGGACTGTCGCGGATATTGCAAATACTCCACTAGAAACTCTAAAGCGAGCCCTTGGCGATGCCGCCGGCGAATCTTTATATGAACTTTCCTGGGGTAGAGATTTTCGTGAAGTAATTACGGATTCACCTGAGAAAAGCATTAGCGCCGCTGAGACATTTCAATATGATTTAGATGATATCGATGAGATTCGACGTGAATTATTACGCTTAGCAGAACGCGCTACTCATCGGTTAAGAAAGCGTCAACTTAGAGCAAAAACTATTTCATTAAAGGTTAGATTTTCAGACTTTACAAATATAAGTAAGTCTCGCACTTTATATCTACCTATTAATGGCATGCATGAAGTTTTCGAGGTCGCTAGAGATCTTTTTGAATCTTTAAATTTAGGCGGTGCCAGAATTCGATTACTTGGAATATCGCTCGAGCAACTCTTCGATGAAAATGGCTCAGTCGAACAACTAGAACTTGGTAGTCGGGAAAAGGGCTGGAAAGAGGCGCAGCGCGCGATTGATAAAACAATTGCCAAGTTCGGCAAGGGCTCAGTGCAGCCGGCTCGCCTAATTGAGGAGCCAGATTCTGACGACCCAACAAATTTTTAGCGCTTTCTATATACCTTTTAGCCAGATTCGACTTTCCCAGAGAGAGCCTTTCTACTATTGTCCGAGGTATGCCACTTTCGGATCATGAGAAGAAGCTCTTGGCGGAGATGGAAGAAGCTCTTGCCGCCGATGATCCACGCCTGCTCTCAACATTTAGTGGAAAGACGCCAAGTCGCTCGAGAGTTGTCATTGGCTTTCTATTGATTATCGCGGGACTGGCTGTCCTTCTCGGGGGAATGGTTAGCCAAACCCCAATTCTTGGAATTTTCGGCTTCTCGATCTCACTTGGTGGAGCTGTTCTGGCAATTTCAAACTTGGGCGGCCTAGCCCTTCGAACTCCAAAAGTAGGAAAGTGGAGTACCGTCTTCGAAGATCGATGGGATCGTCGTAGCGAATAAAGTGACTTTGGAACTCCCACCCGCCTCATGGCGGGTTTTTTTATGCCCAAAATCAAGTGGAGGGAGAGGGAAAGAAAATGGGGAAAGGTGGTTGAAAATGGAGTAAAAGGGAGTAAAGTGGGGAATTATGCAGAACGGGGGTTCTGCTGATTCTGGGGAGGTTTAAGTGTTTCTTGGCACCCATGAACCTCGCTTAGATGAAAAGGGCAGATTGATTCTGCCGGCGAAATTTCGAGATGAACTAGCTAGCGGCCTTGTAATCACCAAGGGACAAGAGAGATCGCTTTATGTATTTCCAAGCGCAGAATTTGCGCGAATTACTGAGCAATTAAGACAAGCCCCATTAACCGCAAAATCTGCACGCGATTACATGCGTGTGATGTTTGCAGGTGCTCATGACGAGATTCCAGATAAACAAGGTCGAGTAACTATTCCAAATGGATTACGTGAATATGCAGCGCTCGAAAGAGATTGCGTAGTAATCGGCGCAAATACCAGAGTTGAAATTTGGGATGCAAAGTCTTGGAAGAGTTATTTGAAAGATCGTGAAAAAGGGTTCGCCGATGTCTCAGAGGAGGTGTTCCCGGGACTGTTCTAAATCACGCCTCTCTTTTGGCCACCGCCGACCTATTTACGAGCGGCGCCTCTTCCCCGGCGCCGTTCGAACCCCTGAATCCGTCGGCCGGCGGTGACCAGAGGAGAGGAAATTTAGAAATTTGGGGAGATGATGGATTCAGGGAAAGTAATTCATAAATCAGTGATGCTCGATCGCTGTCTAACTTTACTCTCGCCAGCTTTTGCCAATAAAGAATCTTCAATTTATCTCGATGCGACACTTGGATTAGGTGGGCATGCTGAATCACTTTTAATTAAATTTCCAAATCTAACGCTGGTTGGTTTAGATAGAGATAAAGATGCAATCGCATTGGCAAGTGCGAGATTAGCTCAATATAAAGAGCGGATTCACATCTTTCACGCTACTTACGACAAATTATCAGATGTACTTGATCAACTTAAGATCTCCGAAGTTGATGGAATTCTTTTTGACCTTGGTCTTTCTTCGCTGCAAATTGATGACAGTGCACGAGGATTCTCGTATTCGAATCCCGCCGAACTTGATATGCGGATGGATCAAAGTTCTGGCAAGAATGCCGCGGATATTCTCGCCAACTACTCAAAAGAAGAATTAGAGCAAGTTATAAGAGAGTTTGGCGAAGAGAGATTTGCCCGTCGAATTGCAACAAGCATAGTTAAAGAGCGAAGCAAGGGCAGAATTTCAAGCACTACTCAACTTGCTGAGATTGTTAAGGAGAGCATCCCGGCTCCGGCACGGAGAGTCGGCGGGAATCCTGCGAAGCGAACATTCCAAGCCCTGCGCATTGAGGTTAATCAAGAACTTTCGATACTTGAACGAGCAATTCCACAAGCGCTATCGAGATTGAGAGTTGGCGGCCGAATGGTAGTTATGTCATTTCAATCTCTAGAAGATCGAATCGTAAAGCGAGCCTTTTCCGAAGTTTGTAAATCTAAATCACCAATAAATCTTCCAATAGAACTAGAGAGCCATAAAGCGAAATTTGCTCTTCTTTTTAATGGCAGCGAAAAAGCTACAGCTGAAGAAATATCTGAGAATTCCCGTGCCCAATCCGTCCGACTACGTGCGATAGAGCGGGTGGCAGCTTAATGGCGCTATTCGCTCTCGCACCGGCGGTAGAAAAATCCCGGAAGGCCGTAATTGATAGATCGGCACGCGCAGTTCTAAAAGTTGTACCAGAACTTCGCCCAGTGGCAGGAGAGCGCGCTTCGGATCGAGTTTTCTACGGAATCATCGGAGCAATTTTGGTTTTAGGTCTTTTAGGTTTACTTGGAATCAATGTGCTGCTTGGAAATGATGCGGTGAGAATTCGAGAACTTAAGCTTGAAGCAATCGCGATAAATGAAGAACGGGAAGCAGCACTTAGAGAAGTAGCAAGACTTTCAAGTCCTGAAATTCTCTCCAGCAGAGCGGTAGCTCTTGGGATGATTCAAAGTTCAAAGCCTAGATTTCTAGATATTTCCGAAACGAAACGACCCCAGGCTGGTGGTCGTTAATGACTCATCAAAAATTAATTGAGCAACGTATTCGGTATTTAGTTGCGATTGCACTGGTCTTCTTACTTCTATTTGCGGTGCGATTAATTGATGTGCAAGCCGTTAATGCCTCCGGAATTGCCAATCGGGCCGAAAATGAGTTGACAAAGAAATCCACAATTCTTGCGCCCAGAGGGGCCATTACTGATATTAACGGGATTGAATTTGCAAGAAGCGTTAGCTCTTATCGAATCCTTGTAGATCAGGCGATTATTCAGTACCCGAAAGAATTAGCAGAATTGGCAGCTCCCATACTAAAAATGGATGCTAAATATCTAGAGTCAAAATTGATTGGCGATCGCAGGTATGTTGTCATTGTTCAGAGCGCTCGTCCAGAAATCTGGCGAAAACTCGAGAGTGCAGTAGATTCCTACAACGAAGAAATTCGGCAAACTAAAAATGGTTACACAAAACAATTGGCCGGTTTCTTCGCAGAACGAATATATTCTCGCGAATATCCAGAAGGCGAACTAGCTGCTGCAGTGATTGGGTTTGTGAATCAAGCAGGAGTTGGGGCAGCGGGTCTTGAGTACTCAATGAATTCCAAATTAGCGGGCGTAAATGGTGTCTACACATATTCAAATGCCGGCGGAACAATAATTCCAGGCACTCAGAAGATAACAACAGAGGAGCGAAGAGGGAACACGATTCGATTGACAATCGATCGTGATGTTCAGTGGATTGCTCAACGGTCAATTGCAAAAGCTGTTAGTAAAGCTAGGGCGCTTTCTGGAACTGTAATTGTTATGAATCCCTCTAATGGCCAAATTCTTGCCCACGCGACATACCCATCATTTACGCCAGGTAAAACAAGTGGCGTCAACCCTTATCGATGGCAGAACCCATCAGTTCAGGAAATTTATGATCCGGGCTCTACTGGAAAAGTAATCACCTTCGCAGCCGCAATGGAAGAAGGAAAAATCAATCCAGAGACCGTGATGAGGATTCCAGATAAAATTAAGCGATATAACAAAGTCTTTCATGATCATGACCCACATCCTGTTTTGAATTTGACCGTAACGGGGGCCTTAGCGCAATCAAGCAACGTGGCGGCAATTCAAATTGGAGAGATGCTGTCACATAATCAATTACATGATTACTTAGTGAAATTTGGAATTGGAGAGAAGACTGGATCTGGATTACCCGGTGAAGAGCCAGGCAAACTTTTAGATGTTTCGCAATGGTCAGGCACCACTGCGCCAACTGTCGCTTTTGGTCAGGGATATTCAGTGACCGCAATGCAAGCAACATCGGTATTTGCAACTATTGCAAATGATGGAGTGAGGGTTGCACCTACTTTAATCGCTGGTGTCAGTGATGCTGCCGGCAGATTCACACCAAATAATCAAAGCAATGGAAGCAGAATTATCAGTAAAGAGACCGCTGAAAAAATGCGGATCATGCTGGAGAGCGTTGTTTCTTCTTCAGGTACAGCGCCAGAAGCTGCGATCGCGGGTTATAGAGTTGCTGGAAAAACTGGTACGGCAAGAAGAGTTGATGATTCTTGTGGCTGTTATCGAGGATATACATCTTCCTTTATCGGATTTGCCCCAGCAGATAATCCAGAATTCGTAATAAGCGTAACTATTCAAGATCCAAAAGGTATTTATTACGGCGGTTATCTTGGCGGTCCAGTTTTTAAAGAGGTAATGAGTTTTGTGCTTCAGAATCAACACGTGCCACCTACCGGCAAACCTGCTGACAGGTATGCGCTCGATGAGCGAAGTTTGAAAAAGAAACTTGCAGCAATTCAGAGCGCAAATGGAAAGAGTCAAGGTCAATGATTCGACCATTGGATTATCCGCCAAGAGAGTTGCGAGAGATCGCAAATTATTTGAAGTTGGAATCTAATGAAAAGACTTTTATCAGTGGAATCTGTAGCGATTCTCGATTGGTGGAAACTGGCGATCTCTTTCTAGCTATGCCTGGCGAAACTGCTCATGGCATAGCTTTTCTCGATACTGCGCTGGAGCGTGGTGCGAGGGCGATATTGACCGATTCTGAGGGCGCATCACACGCCTCCCGCGTTGCACCCTCGGTACCCCTATTGGTTAATTCGAATCCACGCTCCTTGTGCGCAGATTTATCTGATTGGTTTTACAGTCACCCAAGTTCAAAACTTAAACTTTTTGGTATCACCGGGACTAATGGAAAGACAACAACTTCATACTTACTACACCAGATCTGGAATTCATCAAATCTCGCAGCGGGCCTGATTGGAACTGTAGCGATTTTGGCAGGTAATAAAAGTTGGAAAGCCGATCGCACAACTCCAGTGAGCGATGAACTACAGCGAATTCTGGCAAGAATGGTCGAAGAAAAGATTGCAAATGTTGCAATGGAAGTTAGTAGCCATGCGTTGGCTCAAGAGAGAGTAAATAAGGTTAGATTTGAAGCGGTTGGATTTACCAACTTAACTCAAGATCATCTTGATTATCACAAAACCATGGAAAACTATTATCAGGCCAAAAAAATTCTGTTTTCAGCGGAATATGCAGATACTGCCTACATAAATGTTGATAATGATTTTGGAAAACGCCTAATCTCTGAAATAAGTATTGAAGCAAGAGCACTCTCAATCTCCGATAAATTAGATTGGCATTTCGGAAGCTTCCAGCGTAGTGGTGGCGGTTATGAAGTTAAGATTTTGAGCAAAGAGGGAAATTCAATCTCCGGAAAGATTTCGCTTTTGGGAAGACATAATCTTGAAAATTTACTTATGGCAGTAGCCATGGCCTCTGCGAGCGGACTTTCAGATGAAGCAATCTCTAATTCCCTAGAGAAATTAACCGGTGCGCCAGGCAGGCTAGAGCTGGTCATCCAAGAGCCTTTTCTGGCATTTGTTGATTACGCCCATACTCCAGATGCAGTTTCGAAAATCCTTCAATCAATAAAAGATTTAGAGCCAGCGCGGATTATTGGAGTGCTTGGTTGCGGTGGCGATAGAGATAAAGGCAAGCGACCACTCATGGGTCAAGCACTTAACCGTGGCTGCGATTTACCAATATTTACTAGCGATAATCCAAGAAGCGAAAGGCCTGAAGAAATTCTTAAGGATATGACTGGCGGGATTGAGCTAAAGGAAAGTGCAGAGATAATTCCAGATCGCAGGGAAGCGATCATGAAAGCAGTCTCTTTAGCTAAGCCTGGCGATCTATTAATTGTTCTCGGTAAGGGCCATGAGTTAGGGCAAGAGATTTCAGGAGTAAAGATGCCCTTTAGCGATCGAGAAGAGCTTCTTAAGGCGGTGGCGACAAAGTGATTCCGATGCTTGCCACAGAGATTGCCAAAGTGATGGGTGGAAAATTTATTGGCGAAACTGACTTTGAGGTTTCGGGAGACTTCCAATTTGATTCAAGAGTAATCAAAGAGGGACAAGTTTTCGTTGCGCTTAACGGAGAACATCTAGACGGTCACGATTTTGCAAAAGATGCTTTCGCCAAGGGCGCTAAATTGGCAATTGTAAGTAAATCGGTTGCTGGACCTCATATTTTAGTTTCAAACGTTTTGAAATCAGTATCGGATTTAGCAACTGCAATTAGAGTCAATTTAAAGAATCTGAAAGTAATCGGAATTACTGGATCGCAAGGAAAAACTACAACTAAAGATATGCTTCACACTGTCTTAGCAAGCGCTGGCGAAACTATTGCTCCAATAGGCTCATATAACAACGATATTGGTGTTCCAATAACGTTACTTCGGTGCAACTCCCAAACAAAGTTTTGTATCTTAGAAATGGGAGCACGACATACGGGTGATATTGCAAAGTTGGCAGCAATCGGGGTACCTGATGTCGGTATTGTTTTGAAGGTTGGAGTAGCACACCTTGGTGAATTCGGGAGTCGAGAAAAAATTGCAGAGACTAAAGGCGAGTTAATTCGAGGCTTGCCAGAAGGCGCGACTGCGATTCTTGGAGACTTTGATGAATTCACACCAAACATGGCAGATGGTTTAATACTCAAAAAAATCTTATTCGGACTTTCTAATCGTGATGATCTTCGAGCAGCTGATATTGAAATAAAGGGCGGATTCGCAAGTTTTGATTTGGTAACTCCGGAAAGTAGAGAGCGCGTCGAATTGCAAGTTTTGGGGGAGCATCAAATACCAAATGCCCTTGCCGCAGCAGGCGCTGCTTTTGCACTCGGCCTCTCCACGGCAAACATCGCGACTGCACTTTCTTCACATAAGAATGTAAGTCGATGGCGAATGGATCTCCGAAGCGTTGCGGAAGTTACCGTTATCAATGATGCATATAACGCTAATCCTGAGAGTATGAAGGCGGCGCTGAAAACTTTATCTCTTCTTACCCAAGAGAGTGGTGGCATCTCCTGGGCATTTTTAGGGAAGATGCACGAACTAGGAGAAGAAGAGGCTGCAATGCATAGAGAGGTAACAGCCGCGGCAGAAGAGCTAGGTATCGATCATCTTGTTGCAATAGGCGAGCAGAACTATCTGGATCCAACTAGTTCAGGAAAAACTTCAAAACATTTTGTGCCTGATGCGAATTCTGCAGAGAAATTCTTTAGAGAAATAGAATCTGGCGATGCAGTTCTTATTAAAGCTTCCAGAGCAGAGAATTTAGATAAGTTAGCCGAATCTTTATATTCCAATTTGGGCTCGAGAGTGGAAAAGGAGTAAACGCGTGAGAGGTATTTTGATATCCGGGCTTACGGCATTTTTACTTAGCTTCTTCTTGACTCCTCTATTTATAAAGTTTCTCTCGAAACGCGGATATGGACAGCAGATCAGAGATGATGGTCCAAAGAGTCATCATGTAAAACACGGAACTCCTACTATGGGCGGCGTAGTTTTGATATTTGCCACAATTATTGGGTATCTGGTCTCACATTTAATTACGGAAGTTCCGGTCACCGTTTCAGCGATCCTTGTTCTGGGATTGATTGTTGGCCTAGGTTTAATTGGCTTCTTGGATGATTGGCTAAAGGTTTTCAAACAAAGATCATTAGGGCTTCGAGCCAGAGAGAAGATTTTTGGTCAATCATTGGTCGCAGGCATATTCGGATACCTTGCGACTAGATTTCCTGATGAGATTGGAAATACTCCAAAATCGCTATACCTATCAACGGTAAGAGATACGAGCATAAAACTCGGATTAGTTCTCGTGATTATCTGGGCTATTTTGATGGTAGTTGGTACTAGCAACGGCGTAAATCTAACTGACGGATTAGATGGATTAGCGACCGGCGCTGCAATTATGTCTTTCCTCGCCTTTGTTTTGATAGGCGTTTGGAAATTCGGCCAACGTTGTGAGATTGCAGTAAACAATTGCTACAACGCTCGCGATCCATTAGATATGGCTGTATTGGCAGCATCTTTGGCTGGTGCTTGTGCTGGCTTCTTATGGTGGAATGCATCACCAGCACGTATTTTCATGGGCGATACCGGTTCTCTTGCACTTGGTGGCGCGTTAGCGGGTCTTGCTATGACATTGCGAACTGAGCTATTACTGATACCAATTGGTGGACTCTTTGTACTAATAACTCTCTCAGTAATTATTCAAACCACATATTTCAAGATTTCCGGAGGTAAGCGAGTCTTTCGAATGGCACCTTTGCAACATCACTTTGAATTACTTGGCTGGGGAGAAGTTACGATCGTAATTCGATTCTGGATTATCGCGGGTCTCTCCGTGGCTGCTGCTTTAGGGCTCTTCTACGCTCAGTGGGTAGTTGCATAGCATGAGTTTCTTGGCTGACTTAAACGATAAGGAAATCCTTATCTTTGGCGCCGGCGTAACAGGCAAAAGCACCGAAGAGTTCTTGCGAAAACACGGTTGCATACTCACTATCGTGGATGAAAAGGGTATTGGCGGCGCTATTCGGAATTTTGAAAATCTATCTTTATCAAAGTTTTACCTTGCGATAGTTTCGCCAGGTTGGCGGTTAGATCACCAGCTAATTCAAGAAGCACGCTCTGCTGGCATTGAAATGCTCTCGGAAATTGATCTTGCTTGGCGGATAAAAAGCGACGTTAACCCAAAGCAAATTTGGTATGCGGTTACGGGAACTAATGGCAAGACGACAACCGTTCAGATGGCTGAAGAAATATTCAAAAAGGGTGGAGTGCCTACTCGAGCCTGCGGAAATGTCGGCGATACCGTCATTGAGTTTGCGGGTGATTCTTCGCTCGCCACGCTTATCTTGGAACTTTCGTCATTTCAATTGAGTTGGAGCAAAGAGGCTCAATTTGAGGCTGGCGCCATTTTGAATATTGCAGAGGATCATATTGATTGGCATGGATCATTTCAGAATTATCTAGATGCAAAATTGCGCCTTGCGAAAATGTCAAAACGAATGATTGTTAATGGTGATGATGCGAATCTTGACAAGGCTCGAGAATCTGCTGCAGCGTCATATTCCTACACTTTACAAACTCCTAGAAGCGGAGAAATCGGTCTAGTGGAAAATCTAATAGTCGATCGCGCTTTTACGAGCGGAGATGCAGAAGTTCTATTTGAGCTTAACGATATTTCACCAGCTGTTCCTCATAATGTGGCAAATGCAATGGCGGCAGCGGGTCTAGCTCGGATAGCTGGAATTTCAGTCGCCTCGATTAGAGAGGCGCTGCAAGGTTTCAGACTTGATAATCACCGGCTGCAGTTAATTCTTGATTACCAGGGAATTAAATGGATTGATGATTCCAAAGCCACTAACCCTCATGCAGCAGAAGCTGCACTTAGATCTCAATTGAGCTCTATTTGGATTGCAGGTGGGCTGGCTAAAGATGCACAAATGGACCAACTAATACAGAGCACAGCAAGTCGAATCAAATTTGCGATTTTGATTGGAACTGATGCAGGAATTATCGCTAGTGCGCTTTCTAAGTTTGCACCACATGTAGGTATTCACCTGATCTCAGATAAGCAGTCAAGCGCAGAACTTATGGATGAAGTTGTAAGAATTGCAGAGATTCATGCGACGAGTGGCGACACAGTTCTTTTGGCACCAGCTTGCGCCTCAATGGACCAATTTGAGAATTATGCCGATAGGGGAAATAAGTTTGCAGACTCAGTTAGGCGGATCATAAATGCTAAACCGTAAAACATTATTTGCCAGTCCAGCATCTGCTTACTACTTAATACTGGGTTCTATATCAATCCTCTCTGCTCTAGGTTTAGTAATGGTCCTAAGTGCAAGTTCAGTACAAGCCCTGACCGAGTCGGGAAACTCATTTGCAGTAGTTTTCAGACAAGCAATTTTCCTGGGCATTTCAATATTTCTAGCTTGGCTTGCGGTGAATTTAAAGGAGAGACTCTGGCTCTTGCAAGCACGCTTCGCTCTAGTGATATCAATTTTCTTTCTAGTGCTTCCACAGATACCAGGAGTCGGAAAGGAAGTGGGAGGAAATAGAAACTGGATTGAATTTGGTAGTTTTTCAATTCAACCAAGTGAGTTTGCAAAATTTGGCCTAATAATGTGGTGCGCGTTGATGCTCAAACGAAATGATCTGCAGATTGAAAGAACTGGTATCAATAATCCGGTACCAAAATTATTACCAGGAATCTTGCTGGTCATGGGTTTTATTTTGATTGGACGAGATCTTGGTACTGCAACAGTTGTTGCTGGAATTGTCTGCGGCATCCTCTTTATCTCAGGAATTAATATGCGTCATTTGGCGACTCTGCTTGGCTTAGTTGCAATTGGCGCAATTGCATTAATCGCAACAAATCAAACTCGACTTAGTAGATTTGCGGCATTCTCAGATCCATTCTCTGAAGAGAATTTTAAGAGCGCAGGTTGGCAGCAGGCACATAGTTTGATGGGATTGGCTTCAGGTGGAATTTTTGGTTCTGGACTTGGCTCTGGAAAACAAAAATGGGGAAATTTGCCGGCAGCGCATACTGACTTTATCTTCTCTGTAATTGGTGAAGAACTTGGCTTACTTGGAGCTCTGGTAGTTCTATTTCTCTTTGCGATTCTAATCTTGGCAATTTTCAGAGTTGCGATCCGTGCTGAAAATTCATTCGATAGATATGTAATTGCAGGCATAGGTTCTTGGATAACGATTCAGGTCTTAATGAACGTTGGAAGCGTAATAAGCGTTCTTCCCGTAGTTGGAGTTACCTTGCCATTCATTTCCTACGGTGGATCTTCATTGATAGCAACCTTTGTTGCCATTGGTTATGTTTTGGGCGTCTTGAAGCGCGATCCGGAAATCGCCAGAGAGATAGCTGAACGCAAGAGCGCAAAGATTGCTAGAGGATAATCTCTGTGAAGCAAAAAGTGATTTTCGCTGGCGGTGGAACTGCGGGACATATTGAGCCTGCCTTGGCAGTTGCTGATGCTTTGGGAGCTAAAGATCCGGAAATATCTTGTGAGTTCATTGGCACTAATAGCAAGTTAGAGCAAACCCTAATTCCTAGTCGAGGCTACGTATTAAAAGTTATCCCCAAAGTTGCTATGCCGCGTCGCGTATCAAAAGAGTTCCTTACCTTTCCTGTAAACCTAATCAAAGCTATCTTGGCCGCATCTAAAATTTGCAAAGGTGCTTCTGCACTAGTTGGGTTTGGCGGTTACGTTAGCGCTGCAAGTTACATAGCAGCCAGAATTACTTCCGTTCCAATAATTATTCATGAGGCGAATGCAAAACCTGGATGGGCAAATCGCTTAGGAAGGAAATTTGCGGTAGCCACCGCAGTAAATTTTCCATCGCTTCTGAGTATCTGGCCATCAGCAATTTTGAGTGGCATGCCAATCAGAAATGAAATTTCCAAAGTTGGCAATCTTGATCAGAAAGTTCGAAGAGAGTTACGTTCTAAATTTCTTAACGAACTTGGCTTAAACCCAGATCTTCCATTGGTTGCTGTATTTGGGGGCTCTCAAGGTTCAAGGTCGCTAAATCAAGCCGTTGCTGAGTTTCTACAGAGCGAGAGTTCCAATCGGGTTCAAATAATTCATGCTCTAGGTATGGCGAATGTTCTGCCAGAAGTGAGAGAGAACTATCGCCCCATGTCGTATTTTCACGATATGGCGAGTATCTACCTAGCTGCAGATCTACTTCTCACTCGTAGCGGTGCGGTTACTTGTGCTGAGATTCAAAGTACCAATTCGAGTGCGATTCTGGTTCCCTTGCCACACGGCAATGGGGAGCAGTTTCTAAATGCGCATGAACTTGAAGTTGAAGGATTTGCCATAGTAGTGAATGAAGCAGAGCTCAAGGAAAATTGGTTGGAACGAAATCTATCTTCCCAGCTTGAAAAAGCGAGAAGCAGTAGCAACGCGAGAAATACACTGCACCAAAATGCGGCAGATCAAATTGCCAATCTGGTGTTGAAGTCGATGAGAGTTGCGGACTAGGTCATGACTCTACGAGATATTTCAGAACTTAGGACACACTTCGTCGGAATTGGCGGTTCCGGCATGAGCGGTATCGCGAAAGTCATTGCTGCTCGAGGTGGCTTCGTATCAGGAAGTGATATTCATGAATCGGTCGCGCTAGATGGACTGCGCGCACAAGGAATAAAAATCTATGTAGGGCATAACGCCGAAAATATTAAAGATGCAGATTTGATTGTCAGATCTAGTGCAATTCCAGATTCAAACCCAGAGATAGTCTCCGCTCGATCAAATGGAATAAGAATTCTCGGCAGGGCAGAGGCGCTTGCAGAATTATTAATCGGTCGGCGCTCTGTGGCAGTAGCCGGTACTCATGGAAAAACGACTACCACATCCATGTTAACCGTGGCCTTACAACGAAGTGGATTAGATCCATCATTTGCAATAGGAGCATCCATTAAGAATTCTGGAACAAACGCGCATCACGGCTCGGGAGATATTTTTGTTGTAGAAGCCGACGAATCTGATGGTTCCTTTACTTCATACAAACCCACTGGAGCCATAATCACTAATATTGAACTTGACCACGTTGATAACTTCAAAGACATTAATCAAATCGATCAATTATTCGAAGATTTCACCAATACAGTCTCAGAGTTCCTAGTTGTTTGTAGTGATGATCCTGGCGTTGGACGATTGATTAATCGAATCACAGAGAGTTCAGTAAAACTCATTACTTATGGAGCAACCGGTGACCCGGACTACCTTATTAATAGAGTAGTGCTCAATCCGAAGGGCTCGATAGCTCGAATAACAAGTAAAGGGCGAGTACTTGGTGAGTTAAATCTGTTGGTTCCCGGAGCCCACAACCTGCTCAATGCAACGGCAGCCTTAGCGGCATCAATTGAGTTGGGCGCCCCGTATCAAAGTGTTTTGGATGGATTGAATTCATTCACCGGAGCGCGACGTCGATTTGAGATTAAAGGGACGGTCAACGGAGTAACTGTCGTCGATGACTACGGCCATCATCCAACCGAAATTAAAGCAACTCTGGAGACAGCGCGTCGCTTTGTGGGAGCTGGTCGCCTACTAGTTGTTTATCAACCACATAGATTTTCGCGAACCCAGGCATTTCTTCCAGCTTTTGCAGAGGAATTAGCCAAAGCTGATCACACTTTCTTACTTGAAATATACCCAGCAGGAGAGGAGCCAATACCTGGTGTCACATCTGCTGCAATAGCCAAGCGAATGGCGAAAGAAAAAGTTACATACGAGCCATCGATGCCAGAGGTAATATCTAAAGTTGTCGCAGATGCAAAGAGTGGAGATCTCGTTGTGACTCTTGGAGCGGGCGATGTCAGTTCGCTGGCGCCGCTTATTTTGGAGAACTTACAGAATCAATGAAACGAAACGGAAGAAGATCTGCGATCACTCTCGTTTCAATAGTTGTGCTCGTAGGTGCTTCGTATCTATTTGGTTGGTCAAATATCTTCCCCGTAAAAAAGATTTCCTATCTTGATAGCGAAAGTAAAATCGTAAATCAGATCAAATTAGAAATTGCCAAAGCTCCAAGCGTTATCTCAATTGGCGAGCCATTAGCAAGAGTCGATAAGAGAGCAATCACTTCAAGGCTCAGAAACTTGGTTTGGGTCGATACAGTTGACATATCTAGAAATTTCTTGACCGGAGAAGTCAGAATCGATGTCAAACCCCGAGATGCGATTGCAGTATTGGATAGCGCCAATTCAAATCAGATGGGTTTCTTGGATCGTAATTTAGAGCTCTTCTATTTAGATTCAGATCAAGTCAGTGACGCAGAAGCGGCTGGCCAGGTCGATTGGAGTGGCCTGCCAAGATTGACCTTGGGGATCGCATCTCCGGAACTTCGATCCGGAGCGGCCCTAATCCTTCGCGAATTAGCGAATATCAAAGGTAGCGTCCTGCAAATCACGGCAAAAAATGGCGATCAGTATCGGAGCAAAGTCGTAATCGCTGGGAGAGAGTTGGATGTTT
>JACCEA011881547.1_pt1 | contig 39770 bp, 63 predicted proteins | sample 7449851 | NCBI WGS metagenome assembly JACCEA01 (sample SAMN15323453, study PRJNA562643) | freshwater metagenome | isolation source: river surface water | place: USA:Blue River Watershed | collected 2017-08-18 | reverse complement strand
TCGACTAGCAGCTCGTGATGTTGTGAAAGCAAAAACACACGATCAAAGCAGAGCGGCTTACGCGGAACTCGTTGACATTTTCCAAGGGAAAAGTCATGATTAAACTGCTTGATGAGATCAAGCGACGTAATGGTATCTGGAGCGACAATCAGCTTGCACAGTTGTTGAAGATTTCGCCAGCGCATATGTCGAACATCAGACACAAGCGCAAAGGACTCAATGCGGTTTTGATTATGCGCATCTATGACAACACTGATCTCACGATTGAGGAGATCAGGGATTACGCTGCAAAAGGATAAAAATGAAACCAACACAAGAGCAAGTCATCGCATGGGCGCAGGAGGCTTGTGGCGATCCGGCATGGGAAGGTGGTGTGGAATGGGTGTGGGGTGAAGTTCGTCGGTTTGCCAGCCTCGCCTATGACGCGGGTCGCAAGGATGAGAATGAGGCGTGTGCGAAAAAACTAGACGCACTTCTTAATCATTGCCCTTACCCTGAGTGCAATGAGTGCGCCAAGATTATTTGTCCTTTTGGGAATAGCTTGCACTTCCACCACGATGGGTGTCCTGCCTGTGCTGAGATGGCAGTAGAACAAAAAGCCGCCGCTATCCGCGCAAGGAGAGAACAATGAAATTTCGTAAAAAGCCTGTAGTGATTGAGGCAACGCGATGGTTTAAAAATGGCGATCACCCGCTTGATTACAGTAAAGACCACACGGGGTTTGATAACACTACCTTGCGAACATTTACTGCGGCAGAGCGCCGCGAGAATCAGTGGGAAGGTGACATTGTCCGTTATTACCGCGACCCGTATGTCCCCGGCGAAACCCCATGCAAGCACTGTAATCAGATCATGCACAACCACGGCTGGATCGACACACTTGAAGGTGGACACATCGTCTGCCCCGGCGACTGGATCATTACCGGCGTGAAGGGTGAGCGCTACCCATGCAAGCCCGACATATTTGCGGCCACTTACGAATTGGCGGGAGAAAATCATGGCTAAATTACCTTACACAATTACGATCTGCCCAGACGAGCCGAACCCGAAGCAGTTCACTGCGATGACACCGGCATTGGTCAATGCGCTGCGGTTTACTGACGACCTGACGATAGACCAGCGGCAGCAGATGTGGCCTGCATCGAAAGCAGGAGCAACGCAAATAAATACGCATAAAAACAAACTAACCGGAGGGAACAATGACACCTAAAGAAATCAACGATTTGAAAAAAGAACACAACCGGCTGCAAAAGGAAGGGCAGGAAGTGTATGCGCGAGTGATGGAGTTGCATGAGAAATGCACAGCTATACAAAAACAGCTTTATGAAGCAGAGGGCGAGGATTACGACCCTATTCCGCTGATCTTTGGCGATGGGTTTTGGATCGATCCTGATTTGTGAGGAGAGAACAATGACTGACCGAGAACTAATGCAGATGGCGCTGGAGGCGTTGAATTCGCTACATGTAAATGACTATTCCGGCTATGAAATAAGTAAACAAGAAACACACATTATTGATGAAGCAATCGAAGCACTCCGCGCCCGACTAGCGCAGCCAGAGCAGTCACCGACAAATAACGGAAAGTATTTGACCGGCTACACCGCCCCACTACAGCGCGAATGGCAAGGGCTGACGGATGATGATTTTATCGGGCTAACAACGCAGCAGATTTTTGCAATGAAGTTTGCGGGAGCCAAGCTGAAGGAGAAGAACACATGAGATACGAAGTCTACGACGAGGATGGCAAACTGTCCCGCAAGTTCTGGGACAAGTACGAAGCTCAGCGATTCATGCAGCCGGGGTGGAAGCTCGTCACCAAGGCCAAGCACAAGGAAGTCAAGCCAACACCCGAGACACACGGTGAAGCCCGGTGGTAAGAGTTCCCCTCAAAAACAACCCCCACCGTCAATCAAGAGGGTGGGGGTCATTATTTCAAAATCCCAGCCATTTCCCAGACTTCCCGATCCACTGGGGAAGCCCTTAAAGAGCCTTATTTTTTAGGCAACAGCATCTCGTGCATCGCCGGCGCCATGGCCTCCAGCAGGCCCAGCACCTCGAACAAGCGTCGCGGGGCTGCGTCGGGTACGCGTTCGCCAGTTTCCCATTTCCGCCAAGTGAACACGGGCACGCCCACATAGTCGGACATCCCCTGCGCGCTCAATCCGAGGCGCTGGCGCCACTGCAGCAGGTGCGCCGGAGTGTAGGTACCCCCGGTATCGTTCGAGGCTTCAGGGGCCGTTTTAATCGCTTTCATGGTCTATTTCCAATCAGATAAAAATCCCCCGGCCGTCCAGCGCCGGGGGTAAATCGGTTAGTCAAGGATGCCGCGCACGGCATCAAGGGCTGCGTTTGGGTCAGGTACTGCGCCGGTCACAATCAGGCGAATCTGCTTCAATTGGTCACAGCGACAGCGCAGTCGGTCCGCCAACAGGCGCAGGTGCCGAGACTCCACGCAGTTGCAGGTGCGCAGAATCTCGGCATCGCTCATCGAGGGATGAAGATACATTCAATCACCTTCAGCCAGCGCCAGCCGTGCGCGCAGGTAATTTATTTCCGCATCCTGCCGGGTCACTTCCGCCTGCAATTCTTCGACAAGTAATTGCGATTCCTGCAAATTGTCGCCCACATGCAGCAGGTCGATTTTCACGTTGACCAATTCCCCAATCAGGTCTGCCATGGCCACGTTGCCAGCAATATAGGCTGCGCGCTCTTGCTCTTTCAATTCTTCGATTCGATCTTCGATAAACATGATTAAACTTTCCTTTCCCAAAATGGATCAAAAGCAAACGGGCATTCATACATGCGCGAACCGTCAATGTTGCTGGTAAAAGTCGATCGGTATTGCTTTGGGTACTTGGCAAGAATTGCACGCGTTTTGGGCGTGATTGGGAAATACAGGTCAGATTGCCAATTGCTAACCGGCACGCCGGCATTTAAAAGGTCGGTGTATAGACTCATCAGTAATCCTCAATCAATTGTTCAATATGTGCGCGTGCTTCAGGGTCAAAATATTTACGCAATTGCACAGCCGTTTCACAACATTGTCGATACATACTGAAAGCTTTCATGCTGTCATCTGAATAACCGAAGTCCGCGCACCAATCGATAAAATTCTGATCCGCTGATCGTGCGTCCAAAAACAACGAATGCAATACGCCTAGAACGTCCGGCTTCACAGGCACTAATTGATTCCACTTGTTTATTTTTCGATGTCCAAGGCCGGTGAAATAATCAGTATTCCACGAACCTGATTTATTCGAAATTGTTACGCGCCATTGATCACAGCGCCATTCACCATCGTGGACAACCTCGGCAACATATTCAATTTTGATCGGTAACAATGCAAGGTTGAATTTTTCCGTTTTCATGCGTGCTCCCTGTCGTCAGTATCGAATCTGTAATTGCCATGATACTCAGGTTCGAAATAGTCAATAAATGCGCACGTCGCGCCCGAGCGCGACAGATAGCGAATTCCATCATTGCGCCAATTCAATCCGCTGCGCCGAGCGAGTGCCGATATTGCGCCTCGCTCAGACTTAGCCCGGATCACATGGCGCGTGACCCATGAGTAATTGGCCTCGCCCCCGTACATGTCGGTTACTTCAACGAAATACAGATTTTTCATGCCATCACCCCCACAGCCTGCAATTGGTTAATCAATTCGTCGATCACCTCCCGATGGTATTCGGCGCTCCCCGATAGCCCGTCCTCGATGCCTCCACAAACTTTCATAATCCCTCCGGCATTTCGATCTTGTCACCCAACTTGCTTGCCACATAGCAGCGCATGGCTGCAATAAGTGGGGTTGCGCCTTGTTGGATAAACTTTGTTCCGCCTACATATGGCCAGGCTTCCCAGACGGGCGATGCGCCTTGGCGTAAGCAATCAACGTGCATCCCCTCACGCTCAATGATCGGCCCGCCTTTAGCCCAAACGGTAGCGTACGCAAACTTTGAGTTAGCCATCTGCGAGCGCAGAAACTCATCTACCGAAATGCCCCACCCTTCACACTTCGCCACCGCCCAATCCAGCGCAGCGCCTGTTAATTCGTTCGTTTTCACCATCTTGCCTCCCCGTGTGTTTCGGTTTTGTAGGCATTGCGCATCATTGTTTCCCCCTTCACAATGTCGATAATTTGATACCCGGCGCGCTCGAAAGACTCAATTTCATACTGACAGCGCCATGCTTCGCAGGTAGTGCGGCCGGATGCGCCATTTACCGTCCATAGGATTGTCACAAGGTCGAACGGCGTCTTTACGAACGCCTGCACGTTAATGTGTTGCATCATTGCTCCCCCCTCACATATAGCCAATCAGTAGCACGGGTAAACGCATCGAACCATGGCAAATCGTGGGCCTCGCGCCACAGAATCACGCCCTCGCCGTTATCGTGCCAAGTGAATACGGAATAGGTATCGGCAGGTGAGTCGGGCCGATAGTCGAGCGAATTGGTCACGCGAATTTCCGCTTTGTAGGGTCCAGTGCTGCCAGTGAATACAAGATCAATCATTGTCGCCCCCGATTAAAAGGTTGGCGACAAAGCCGATGCCAAGCGCCACAGCGCCGAACAGCGCTTCGTCGCGATTAAACGAACCGGACAGATAGCCAAGGGCCAGCAGGCCCGCTGCAGCGCCGATTACAAGGCCAGTAAGCAATTTGAGACTGTGCATCATGGTTAGACTCTCCAGTGGCAATTGATAACGGAAGGGAAGTACTCGCCCTCGATACCTCGCTCATCCATCGAGCGAAGATATACGCGGCCGGTCGATTGAATGCGGCCCGGTTCGCGCCAGCCGGTGACGATTACAGGTTCGCCCCTGAATGTATGTAGCACGTCGCCCACGTTCACAGGTTCGAGGGTTTTATCTTTTACTAGTCGCATTTCATATGCTCCGAAAAAGTAGTTCGTCGTCCAGGGTGACATTACCCTGGACGACAGATAGAAATTCACATGCGTGCCAAGGCCGCTTTCCACGTCGAACCTTCGCCCGAAATTTCCCGAGCACGGCGTTCGTATTCGGACCATGTGACGGTATGACTAAATTCCCATCGGCGTGCATTGGGATCGGTGTGGGTGGGTACGTATATCCAGATGCCAATTGTTTTCATTTCATGTGCTCCCATTGGGTTAATAATTATCTTGAACGTACGATGTCAAAGATTCGATCGCGACAGCGTAAGTTGCATTCATCGCGACATCATTGAGCAGGTCGCGGAATCCTTGATCTTCGGCGAGCAGGTAAATATCGACGCCTGTTGCGCCCGATACGATAGTGGCAAGGTGTGCGCGGCTGATTGTGATTGACATATCATTATCTCCGAGGGGTGATTACGTTAACGGGTGACTACGTGCGTATCATCTCACCCAATGGGTCACTGTGTCAACTACTTTGTGCGTCTTTTTTGGGGGTGCGTCATTGTGTCAATTGTGACTGGAATCTAGGGTAGAGGATTCTGGAAAAACACACACTCGAATTGTAACAAAGGGTCATTTCGGACCCCCTCCTGCGCAAAGGGCCCGCTGTCACATTTCCTCACTTTGCCCCATTGGGTCATCACCCACAGGGTGCATTTTACCCATTGTCCAATCACCCATTGGCACCTACAAAACCCATTGGACACAGTGACCCATCGGGCACAAAACCCCCTTCGATCGTGCTTCCCTGCCCATTGGGTCCATGGGCACAGAGTGCCGGGTGGGGGTGGTGCATTGGGTGAATCGGGTTGCACGGGCATCGGGTGCCGGGGGTGCTTGGGTGCCGGGGGCCTTGTCAATCTGGCATCGGCTGCGAGGGGGGTGGGGGCCCCAGCGCCGGCGGCGAGCGTTGGCAGGGGAGGTACCCCGGACACCGGGAATAAAAAATAAAAATAAAAACCCAATGGGACACAGTGCATCACGACCCAATGCACCACAGCATCACGACTGCGCGAAAAATTAAAAAATTTTCTCGAAATCGGCTATAGTGGCCCCATGGACACCTCTATCCAAAATCTGCCCGACTGGTTGGCACCCACTGCATCGGAGAACCCTCAATCAGAGAGTCACGATCGTCGCAGGCTCACGACCACACAGCGAGAACTCGAAAACCTCACCTTCGACAATATGTTCGAATGGGTGATCACGAGAATCGCTGACGGCATACCACTCAAAGAAATCCTTCGATCCGACTTCCGCCAGCCGGAGTACGAGTCGTTCCTTCGCTGGATACACAAGGATGAGACTCGTCGATCGCGCTACTACGAAGCGCAGGAGATTGGCGCAGAGATCATCGCCAGCGAGATACTTGAGATTGCCGATGCCGATGACACACTTGAAGATGTGGCCAGATCGACCCTGCGCATCAACAGCCGCAAGTGGTTGCTGGGTGTGTGGAACAGGAAGCGCTTTGGTGATGTGAAGCAGATCGAGCAGAACGTCACCATCGACATTGGTGCGGCGATGGCGGCAGCAGACGAGCGCGTGCAAAACCGCGTGATTGACATTACCCCGAAGCGATTGATCAATGAGTAAAAGCGGACCCACGAACAAAGAGCAGCAGTTAATCGAGAAGCTGCTGGAGTTTAAGTACGATCCGCTGGGGTTCGTCCTATACGCGTTCCCATGGGGCGTCAAAGGCACGCCGCTGGAGAAGATGGACGGGCCGCGTCAGTGGCAGATCGATGAGTTCAAGCGGATACGCGACCACCTGATGCTTGACCTTGAGAAGCAGCGTATCGGGCTGGGACCGTCGCCGCTGTACTTGTCGATTTCGTCGGGTCGTGGCTCTGGTAAATCCGCGTGGCTGTCGATGCTGGACATGTGGGTCATGTCGTGCTGGGTCGGGTCAACCGTGATTGTGACGGCGAACACCGAGAAGCAGTTGGTGTCGCGTACCATGGCCGAGTTGGGCAAATGGCACACAATGTCGATCAATAGCCACTGGTTCGACAAGTCCAGCACATCGCTGCGACCGGCGAGGTGGTTCAGTGAACTGCTGCAGACGCAGCTCAAGATGGACACCCAGTACTACTACGTCGATGCACAGTCGTGGTCTGAGGAGAACCCGGACGCATTCGCTGGTGCCCACAGTCAAATTGGCATGATGGTCCAGTTCGACGAAGCTTCGGGTATCCCTGATCCGATCTGGCAGGTGACTGAGGGCTTCTTTACTGATCTGGCGCCGCTGCGACTGTGGTTGGCGATCAGTAACCCACGTCGGAACACCGGACGATTCTTCGAGTGTTTCCACAAGGACCGGGCGTTCTGGCAGACACGGTACATTGATAGTCGCACCGTCGAGGGTGTGGACGCCGGGGTGTACCAGCGCATCGCCGACAAGTACGGCGAGGACCACGACGTCACCCGAGTCGAAGTCAAGGGTGAGTTCCCCCGGACAGGTTCGAACCAGTTCATCGGGCGTGAGGTGGTGGCCAAGGCAGCCGAGCGTGAACTGACCGAGGACGAGGGTGCGCCGCTGCTGATGGCCGTGGACGTGGCCCGGTTCGGCGACGACGAGTCCGTGATCCGCTGGCGGCGCGGGCGGGACGCACGCTCAATGCCGGCTACAAAATACCGAGGCATGGACACGATGGAGCTGGCGGCCAACGTCGCCGCGCTGATCGACAAAGAGAACCCGGACGCGGTGTTCGTGGACGGCGGGGGCGTCGGTGGCGGGGTGGTCGATCGTCTGAAGCAGCTAGGTTACCGGGTAATCGAGGTCCAAAGCGGCGAGAAGGCGCACGACCCGGACAAGTACCTGAACCGCCGGGCAGAGATGTGGGGCGAGATGCGCGAGTGGTTGAGTTATGGCTGTATTGACAACGATGCGGCGCTGATTGACGACTTGACAGGTCCCGAGTACAGTATCCACCTTAAGGGCCAGATAAAGCTGGAGACTAAGGACTCGATGAAGAAACGGGGTCTTTCGTCGCCGGACGATGGTGATGCGCTGGCCTTGACCTTTGCCGAGCCGATCGCCCGCCGGGACAGCAGCCTGATGAAACGCCGGTCGATGTTCAATGGGCGCGTGGCTCAGAGCGACTACGACGTATTTAGTACATAGGTGAGGTATGACCGCACTCGGACTGACGCAGCAGAAACCTGTGGTGAACTCCATCCCTGCATCTGCTGTGTTCAACCCTGAAGGCAGCGATTATGACTACAAGACCGCGAAAGCTGCAGGTCTTGGTCCTGATGGCACCGGTGTGAACAAAGGGCACTGGGGGTCTGTTGCACCCGCGAGTGCTGAGGACAAACGTAAGTACGGACTAGCTGATGAGTCCTATGTTCTTCTGAAAGGTCGATCCCATAAAACATGGGATTTGGCAGTTGCCGGTGAAGAAGAACGTGGGTTTACTGTCAAAAAGTTTGGAAATCGATATTATTCTGTTCCTAAACGATAGGAGAATACCATGGCTGGACTTTTTGGTGGCGGTGGTTCTGCACCTGCTAAGCCGGCGGAGCCGCCGCCGACTGTAGCGACCCCTGCGGTTCAGGCAGCAGCCGACTCTGCCCGTATGCGTGAACGCCGCGCATCGGGTCGCGCATCGACGATGCTGACCTCGCAGGAGGACTACTCTGCACCGCGCGTGGCGACCAGTAAGCTGCTTGGCGGCTGACGATGGACCGACAATTCCCCGAGCGTAACTGGCAGGAGCAGTACACGAAGTTCGGCTCCTATGAGCATGAGATTGCTCGGGGGAATGTTCGCGGTGCGTATCCTGTCAGCATGTATGGGAAGCTGATAGCCGCTAGTTCTGTAACCAACACCTTGATTCAAACACAAGACGGCACATCGCTGCGTGTACCGCAGGGTGTGCAGATGTCAGTGACCAGTACCAGCGCCAACGATACAGCCGGTGGCACGGGTGCCCGCACCATCATCATTGAATATCTCAACGGTAATCTTGACGCATCGGTTGAAGTGTTGACTCTAAACGGTCTGACACCGGTGCTGACACAAGCGACCGATATTCGGTGGGTGCAGAACATTTTTGTGGCGACGGCTGGTAACGGTGGTGTGGCCGCCGGCACGATATCAATCAGCCACAACAGCACGATCTACGATCAAATTCTTGTTGGCGAAAGAGCCAGCCACTCCTCATTCTATCGAGTGCCGCGTAACAAGCGTTTGTATCTGACGGCCATGTACGCTGGTGCGTCTAGCGGCACTGCTGCAACAAGCGTGCTGGTTGAGCTGACCGTCACGAAGGTGGATGGCTTGGACCAGCAAGAAACAGGATTGTTCTATAAAGTGGCGGGCATCGCGCTGCAGGACGTTTCGACGACATTACCATTGGCTATGCCATTCCCCATTGAAGCCGGTCAGATTGTGGGCTTCGTGGCCACCTGCGACAAGGGTGCGACAATCACGGCTGGCTTCATGGGATGGATAGAAGATGCCAGCTAAGAGCAAAGAACAGCAGAAATTCATGGCGATGTGCCTCTACTCCCCTGAAAAGGTCAAGGGTGAGTGCCCTCCGCGTAAAGTAGCGAAGGAATTCGCTCAGACAAAGACGAGGAAATCCAAAAATGGCCGACGTTGAACACATGCTGCGAACTTTCTCGTCACTGAAAAGTTCGCGAGACAACTGGGAAACACATTGGGAAGAAATCGCGGAGCGTGTGCTGCCGCGTCAAATGGGCTTCCTTGGCGATCGCACCGATGGTGAGAAGCGCACCCAGAAAGTTTTTGATTCGCGCCCCATGGTCGCGCTGGATCGCTTTGCTGCAGTCATGGACTCGATGCTTACGCCTCGTCAGCAGCGTTGGCACAACCTGCGCACGACCAATGAAGCACTGAACCGCGACTTTACCGTGCAGCAGTGGTTCTACGAGGTCAACAATATCCTTTACATGGCCCGGTATTCCCCGAAAGCCAACTTTGCCAGCCAGAATTTTGAGCGTTGGACATCGGTTGGCGCGTTCGGCACCGGTGCATTGTTCATCGATTTTGATCCAAAGACCGGTCTGCGCTATCGCTGCGTAAATCTGCGTGATCTTTACATTCAAGAGAACCATCAGGGCATGATCGATGCCGTATATCGTTCGTTCAAATACACCGCCCGTCAAGCTGCACAACGATGGGGTGAGAAGAATCTGCCAGAGCGCATCATGAAGGCGCTTGAAAACCCGAACCGACAGAATGAGAAGTTCGAGTTTCTTCATGTGGTTGCACCCCGCGATGACTTTGACCCAACCCGTGCAGACGCTCGTGGGAAACCTTACGGTTCCTACTACGTCTCTGTGGCGGACAAAGTGCTTATGGCCCCTCCGGGTGGCTATAACAGCTTCCCGTACTCTGTCAGCCGGTACGTTACGGCACCTGACGAGGTATATGGACGCTCCCCTGCGATGATGGCCCTGCCCGACATCAAGATGTTGAACGAGATGGCGAAAACGGACATCCGGGCAGCCCACAAACTGATCGATCCGCCCATCCTGCTGCACGATGACGGCATCCTTGGTGGTGGGGCAATGACTGTCAACATGCGTCCGGGTGGTTTGAACGTCGGCGGTGTAAACCGTAACGGTCAGGCCATGATTCAGCCGTTTAACTCCGGTGCCCGTGTTGACATCAACGAAGCAAAGATGGAACAGCGTCGTGCATCGATTGACGATGCGTTCCTTGTCACCTTGTTCCAGATTCTCGTGGAAACTCCACGCATGACGGCAACCGAGGCGCTGATCCGCGCTCAAGAAAAGGGCATGCTGCTGACCCCGACCATGGGTCGTCAACAGTCCGAGGCGCTGGGCCCGCTGATTGAGCGCGAACTCGATCTGTTGAGCTTCCATCGCATCCTGCCGCCTATGCCGGACGTTTTGCGTGAGGCTGGTGGCGAGTACGAGATCGTGTACGACTCTCCAATGAGCCGTATGCAGCGCGCCGAAGAATTGGTTGGCGTGCAGCGCACGATGGAGCTGCTGACCCCGTTTGCTCAGATCGATCCAAGCGTGCTGGACATCTTCGATCGCGACGAACTGGCTCGTCTGACCGCTGAAGTCTCGGGTGTGCCGACGCCGGTGCTGCGTGCGCCGGAGACTATTGCTCAAATTCGTCAACAGCGCGCCCAGCAGGAACAGGACGCGATGATGATGCAGGCAGCTCAACCGCTGGCCGGCGCAATCAAGGATGTTGCGCAAGCGCAAGCACTTTTGACAGGTGGTTAATTGACCCTCAACCCCATGACGCTCATTCGACGCAGTGCCTACAAGGCTGCGTTTAGTGGTCCCGAAGGCCGTAAAGTCTTGGCCGACCTTCGGAGATTCTGCCGTGCGACGTTACCAACGGCAGACATCAACAATGTCCAAGCGACGTACCTTCTTGAAGGCAGGCGCGAGGTGTGGTGCAGGATTATGGCCCATCTTCAACTGTCCGACGAGGATGTGTACACTCTAATCGAGGAAAATCCTTATGAGTGAAGCTACTGCCGCCCTGACGGGTGATAACGGTGGCACCGGTGCTGGTGCTGCTGGTTCTGCTGGTGCTGCCGGTACCCAACCTAACGCATGGAACGCGGGTTTTGATGAAGAAACCAGCGCCTATGTGCAAAACAAAGGCTGGCAAAGTCCTGCTGACATTCTCAGCAGCTACCGCAATCTGGAAAAATTCGCAGGCGGTAGCAAAAACCTCATCGAGATGCCCGGCATGGACGCCGATGAGACTGCACTCAACAATTTCTTCAACAAGTTAGGCCGCCCGGAAGCACCGGACAAGTATGGCCTGAAAGCACCTGAAGGCGCGGACCCAGAACTGGTCAATTGGTTCAAAGCCAATGCTCACAAGGCTGGTTTGACTGACAAGCAGGCCGCTTCGCTGTTTGATGCGTGGAACGGCATGAGTGGCGAGCGCATGCAGGCAATGCAGCAGCAAATGCGCGAGCAGTCCGAGCGCGAAATCACCGAACTCAAAAAAGAATGGGGTCAGGGCTACGATTCTCAGATCGACGCAGGCCGTCGCGCAGCCGCTGCACTTGGCTACGATGAGGCAAAGCTGGGTGCGATCGAGGACAAGCTCGGCACGGCTGAAATGCTGCGTCTGTTTGCCACGCTGGGCAGCAAGATGGGCGAGGATAGCTTTGAGGGTGGTGATCGCACCGGCACGTCGTTTGGTGTTACTCCGGCTGCAGCCAAACAGCAGATTGCCGATCTGAAGATGGACAAAAACTTCATGAACGAGTACCTGAACGGCAATCCGGACGCTATTAACAAAATGAAACGACTCATGGAGTCAGCGCATGGCTGAAATCCAAGTCCGACTTAAATTATTGGAGATTGTGATTCCGCAAGCCAGCAAGGTCGGCATTACGGAACCCAGTCTCTTGATTCACACTTGCACAGAATTGGAAAAATATGTGCTAGACTCGAAACAAAGCGAGAAATCGCCGGACTCGCAAGCTAAGCGTCCAGTTGGGCGGCCCCCGAAAGGGACAAGCACGTTCGAAACGCCTAGTTTTCTTGACCCCACTCGTGGTGGATAAGTCGAATCAACTCACCGGTATTTTTGGTTCACTTTTAGGAGTACATCATGAGTTTTGAAGTTACTACTGCCTTTGTGCAGCAGTACACGACCAACGTTGGTCTGCTGCTGCAACAGCGTGGCTCCAAGCTGCGCGATTACGTCACTGTTGGTTCCTACACTGGTAAAGCTGCCAAAGCTGTCGAGCAAATCGGCGCTGTGACTGCCCAGCCGCGTGTAAGCCGTCACGCTGACACCCCGCTGATCTCGACCCCGCACGACGCACGTTGGGTTTTCCCGACTGACTACGAGTGGGCCGATCTGGTCGATGATCAGGACAAGCTGCGCATGCTGATCGATCCGACCAGCCCGTATGCAATCAACGGCGCGTATGCTCTGGGTCGTGCAATGGACGGCCTGATCATCTCGGCTGCACTGGGCACTGCCAAAACCGGCGAAAACGGCACTACCAACACCGCATTTGCAACCGCAACTCAGCAAGTCGCAGTCGGCACCTCGGGTCTGACCGTCGCCAAGCTGCGCTCGGCTCGTGAAATCCTGCTGAGCAACGACGTGGATGTGGAAGTTGATCCGCTGTTCATCGCTGTCACCGCCAAGCAGCTTGACGATCTGCTGGGCACGACTGAGGTTACTTCGTCTGATTACAACACCGTGAAAGCACTGGTGCAAGGTCAGATCGACACGTTCCTCGGCTTCAAGTTCATTCATACCGAACTGCTGGGTGTGAACGGCTCGAACAACCGTCGTGTCATCGCTTGGGCGAAGTCTGGTCTGCACCTCGGCATGTGGAACGATGTGAATACTCGCATCGATCAGCGTTCCGACAAGTCCTACGCTACTCAGGTGTACGTCAAGGGTACCTTTGGTGCAACTCGCACCGAGGAAAAGAAAGTTGTTGAAATCCTTTGCGCTGAGTAAGGGAGGGATGAATCATGGCACAAACCTACGCAACTGAAATCGCCGGTCAGGCATCCACCCCGATCACCATGGCAAATGGTGGTGTCGTCGGTGGCCGTCTGCGCCGCTTCCGTGCAACCGTCACGCTGGCTTCGCAGGCCAGTGGTGACACGATCGTTCTGGCAAAACTGCCGGCGGGTTACGCTTTCGCATTCGGCATCATCAATGCGTCGGCAACCCTCGGCACCGCTACTGTTGCGATCGGTAACTCGACCACCGCCGGCAAGTATCGTGCTGCCGCAGTGTTCACCGCAGCAGCTCCGACGCTGTTTGGTGACGTTGCAGCAGAAGATGATGCTGCGCTGACCGCTGAAGAAACTGTTATTGCCACCGTTGGCACTGCGGCTCTGCCGTCCAGTGGCACGATGGTTGTTGACATCTTCGCCTCGGCACCGTAATGAACCGGGGGGCTTCGGCCCCCCGTTTTCCTGAAGGCTAGTCATGCCCTCCATCGTTGACATCTGCAACAAGGCATTGGACAAGCTAGGTCAAAGTCCAATTACCAGCCTCTCCGATGGGACGAAGGCTGCCAATCTGTGTACCCGCAACTGGGAAATGGTGCGCAACCAAGTGCTGCGCGACCACCCGTGGAATTTTGCAATGAAGCGAGCAGCGCTTGCTCCTTCTTCCACTACACCAAGCTGGGGATTTACCTACTCGTTCCCACTGCCGGCAGATTTTGCCCGATTGGTTGAAATTCGCGATCTCAGCACAGCGGAATACGTTTTAGAAGATAACCAGATTCTTGCGAACGATGACACGCTGTACATTCGATATGTGTACAAGGTCAGCGATTCAAATAAATACGATTCGTCATTTGTTGATGCTGTGGCGACGCGTCTTGCTGTAGAGCTTTGTGAGTCGATGACCCAAAGCAACACCAAAAAAGAACTACTGTTTCAAGAATACGATGACAGCTTGACGCGAGCCAAGCGAGTCGATGGTCAGGAAAATCCTCCTGTTCAGTTTGAAGAAGATGAATGGATTAACGTAAGGTACTGACGTGGCAAAAGCCTCCCCCATTCAAAGTTCATTTAATGCGGGAGAATTGTCTCCGCAGTTAAAGGGTCGCATCGATCTCCAAAAATATCGGAATGGATGCGAAACGCTTTACAATTTCTTGCCGCAGCTCTACGGTCCGGCACGCAAGCGTCCGGGCACGCGCTTTGTCCGTGAAGTCAAAACTTCGGCAAATGCCGTTCGACTGATTCCTTTTGAGTACAGCACCGAGCAGGCGTATGTGCTTGAGTTTGGCAATCAGTACATTCGTTTTTACGCCAACGGCGGCATCGTCATCAACGGCGGTGGTCCGTATGAGATCAGCAGCCCGTATTTGAGCGCCGACCTTGGCGATCTTGATTATGCGCAATCCGCAGATGTGATTTACATCTCGCATCCGAATTACCCGCCATACAAGCTCTCGCGCCTTGGCGCAACCAATTGGACAATCTCTGCTGTCACGTTTGACTGGCCGCCGTTCAATGACGAGAACACTACCGCCACCACCTTCACAGCATCGGCTGTAACTGGCACCGGCATCACAATTACCGCGTCAGCCTCGACATTTGTTGCCGCAGATGTTGGCTCATATTTCAAGTTCATCGAAGTGCTTGAGTCAAAATATGACCAATGGGAGGCAGGCAAGTCGATCAGTAGCGGCGCGTTCCGTCATTACGACGGTAACTTGTATGAAGCTACTACCACCGGCACCACTGGCGGTCGTCCGCCAATTCATCGAGAAGGCACTGAAAGCGATGGTGGCGTAAGCTGGCAGTTTTTACACAACGGTGCAGGATATGCTCAAGTTACTGCATACACCAGCGGCACAGTGGTCACTGCGAATGTAATCAGTCGTCTGCCCGCCACTGCAACAAGCGGTACTGCAAAATGGGCAGAAGGCGCTTGGTCCACTCGTCGAGGCTACCCGCGAGCCGTGACTTTCTACGAGGATCGTCTGTGGTTTGCTGGTTCGAATTCGCGCCCCCAAACGCTGTGGGCATCAACCAGCGGCGATTACGAAAATCACCAGTACGGTACCAACGACGATGACGCGCTAAATTACACCATCAACACGCAAGACATGAACACGATTCAGTGGCTTGCGCCGACAAAGATTTTGGCGATCGGTACTGCCAATGGTGAGTTTTCACTTGGTGCCACTGGTTCAGACGCTGCGGTGACGCCGACCAATGTACGAATCATTCCACAGACAACCTACGGCAGCGCAGATGACGTGCGCCCACTTCGTGTCGGCAGTTCGATCTTGTTCCTGCAACGCGCGCGCCGAAAAATTCGCGAATACGTTTACAACTTTGAGACTGATGCGTTTGTTGCAGCCAACATGAACGTGCTGGCTGAACACATCGCACAAGATGGCATCATTGATCTGACGTATCAGCAAGAACCAAATCAAATTGTCTGGGCACCACTGGCAACCGGTGAGTTGACTGGCATGACGTATGAGCGTGCCGAAGATGTGGTCGGATGGCATCGTCAAAACGTCGGCGGTATTGTTGAGTCAGTCGTCACTATTCCGCACTGGGACGGCGATCAGGACGTAGTGTGGATGGTCGTGCGTCGAACAATTAACGGATCAACCAAGCGTTATGTCGAGTACATGGAAAAATACCTGACCGATGAATACGCTTTTTACGTTGATTCTGGTTTGACTTACGACGGCTCACCTACCACGACAATCACTGGGTTGACGCATCTTGAGGGTAAGACGGTCGCAGTGCTTGCAGACGGCGCAGTTCATCCGAATCGCGTAGTCACATCGGGATCGATTACGCTACAGGCTGCAGCATCGGTGGTCAATGTCGGCTTGCCTTACATCGCCCGTGTCAAAACCATGCCTCTTGAGGCAGGTGCTACAGATGGCGTGGCGCAAGGTAAAACAATGCGCATCAACAATCTGGTCATCCGATTGTTCCAAACTGGAGCAGGTCTTTGGTATGGTCCAAACGAAACTATGCTTGATGAAATGCCATTCCGTAGCAGCGACGACGCAATGGATGAAGCATTGCCGTTGTTTACGGGTGACACAAACCTGTTACCGTGGCCGTCAGGTTATGAAAACTCGCCGCAGGTTGTAATTGAGCATCGTCTGCCAACACCCTGCACTGTGATTGCACTCATGCCGCAAGTTCACACCTATGATCGTTAGACCTTGGCAAAAAGGTGACACTCGTAAAATCCTAATTCAGCCAGCTCAGCATTACATGTATGGGCTGCCAGAAATGGATGCAGATTTGACTGGACTGTCAAACTCCGGAATGGCGTGGACAGGGGAGCACGAAGGCGAAATCATCGGTATTGCCGGGTTTACGCCGCAGTGGGAGAATAGGGCACTCGCGTGGGCATTGATCAGTGAATCAGCAGGTTTGCATTTTGTAAAGATTCACTCCGAGGTCAAAAAAATGCTGACGCAGGCACCATTTCGACGCATTGAGGCACATGTCGATGTCGGCTTCCAGCCCGGCGCTCGATGGATGAAAATGCTGGATTTTGAACCTGAAGGATACATGAGAGCGTTTCGCCCAGATGGTGCCGATATGCTGCTGTACGCGAGGATAAGACGATGACGTTTCTAGCTGCCCTTCTTCCCGCTGCTACTGCTACGGCAGCAACCGGTGCAACCGTTGGTTTCGCTGCACCTGCTTTGGCTGCATCAAGTGCCGCAGCAACCGGTGCAGCCGCTGCAGGCGCTGCCGCAGGTACCGGGATTAGCCTTGGAACCGCACTGTCTACATTCGGCACAATCAGTAGCGCACTTGGCAGCATAGCTGCAGGAAATGCACAAGCCGATGCTGCAAACTACAACGCCGAAGTAGCTCGCATGGAAGCATCTGCGAAAGAGGCGGCACAACGTCGAGATGCACGTCGTCAACTTGCCGCAATTCGAACGGGTATTTCTAAATCTGGTGTGACATTCGAAGGCACGCCGCTGATGGTGCTTGCCGAATCTGCAGCCAATGCTGAAATTGATGCGCTTAATACTCGTTGGACCGGCGCTCAGGAATCTGAACTTTATCGCCGTCGCGCTGAATCTACGCGACAAGAGGGTTATCTCCGTGCAGGATCGTCACTGCTTGGCGGCTTTGGTCGCTTGATGACGTAAGAGGAAAAAATGGCAAAACTCCCACTATATGAGCAACGCACGGTCGCAAGTTCTCCGCGAGCGTCAGGCACTGAGTTTGGTGCAAACGTAGCGCAAGCTGCTGTGCAAAGTGCCGCTGACACGATGGACATTGGCTTGGCGATGAAACGTCGCGAAGATGTGCTTGATCGTGTGCGCTTGCTCAATGATTTTGATCTGACCGCACAGAAGAATCTTAACGCGGTCATGACATCGCAAGACATTACATCGCCAGCGGCAATCAGCAGCTACACTCAATCGCTTCGTCAAAAGATGAACGAATTGGTTGGTCAGCATGGCGGCGGTATGAGCAGCAAGATGGAGCTGCAATCTCAGCTTGAAAACCAACTTGGTCAATACGAGAAGTCAGCACTGGCGACTCAGGTTAAAGCACAGCACGAAATGCTTGGCAATATGGTGGACAAAATGTCCAACGAGTTGTCGGTAGTTGCGGGTTTCGCTCCTGATCGGATGCAGGATGTGTTTGCCGATTTTGATGCACGCTTGGACATGCTTAAAGACGGCATGAGTCCTCAAATGTATCAAGGATTCCGTGATGCTGGACGCGCGAAGATTGCGACCAATTCGATCGCCAAGTTGTTGACCAACGGTCAATGGCAGGTTGCCGAGCAAGTCATGAAAGACCCAAACGTCAACAAGTATCTTAATGCTGACACGGCTCGCAAGTTCACAATCGATATTGCCGTCGATCAAGGCAAACTGCTTGCTGAAACGCGCCGTCAAGATGCAAACGTGCGTCGTTGGAGTTCAGTGCTGCGTCGCAATTTGTCGCCGGAAGAAGTGGCGCGCGTTCGTGCGCTGCCTGAGAAGAAAGACATGACTGATGCTGATCAGATTGTGGAGCTTGAACTGATTCAAGGTAAACCGGCAAGCCCTGAACAAGTCACTCAGATTCTCGGTTTGAAGGCTGGTACTGGTGGCGCGTATGGCGACAGTCTGCAAGGTCGTTCGCTGAATTACGTTACCACCAACGCTGATAAATTTGCGCTTGGTCTGCTGTCGCGTGATGAGGCGCAGCAGTTTATGACCATGTACAACGAAGCGTACAAGCCGATTGAAAAACAGGACCCTGTGACTGGTCAATGGACTCGCATTCAGCCAGCCATTCCGCCGTTTATCCAGCAAGCGCTGACTAAAGGCACTTCGTTCTACAACCGTATGCCTGCAGGTGGCGCACCGATGCCTGCACCGGGCGCAGCACCAGCAGCACCTGCTCCGGCTATGTCCGGTGGCGGTATGACCGCAGCACCGGCTCCGGCAGGTGGTGCAACTTCTGCACCTGCACCTGCAGCACCGGCTCAACGAGCCACTGGTGAAAACCGTAGCATTTGGCAGCGTCGCTCTAACGTAACAGGTCCAGTTTCAGCAGCAACCGACATCGCAGGCCGAGTTCCGGTAGTTGGTGAAGCTCTGGGTGGTGGCGGTCAAGTAACCACAGATCGTCAATTTGCTGAAGCACAATCTCGCGAACTTATTCGAGCACTGAGTCAGAGTGGTCGTTATTTGGCGACTGAGATGCAAGCTATTGAGAAAGAGGTTGATATTTCGGGATCGGTGTTTGACAACCCAACCGCATACGCCCGTCGTCTGATTGGTATTGACGAAGCACTGGCGAAACGAGTGCAGTCGGAAACAAAGATTCTCGCCAATCCGCGCACTCCGCTTGAGCAGCGCAAAGCCGCAGAATCGGTGATCAATGTGATCAACAACTTCCGAAACACGCTAGGTGTGCCGCAGCGAGTGAAAACACCAGATGAGGCTCGTAAGTTGCCACCGGGTACTGAGTTTATTGATCCGTCAGGCAAGGTTCGCACAGTTCCGGGAGGCAAATAATGGCTGGCGGTTTCGATGAGTTTCCTGAAGCTGGCTCTGCAATTTCTCCTGCCAGCAGCGGAGACTTTGCAGATTTTCCCGAGGCTGCGGGTGAAACTGACGGCGCACTGAGTACTGTCGGCGAGCAAGCTGTTCGAGGTGGTTTGGAGAGCGTTGGTGTTGTAGGCGGTGCAATGACAGGCGCTCGTATCGGCGGTCTTGCTGCGCCGGTGCTTGGACCGCTGGCTCCGCTAGGTCCTGTTATCGGCGGTGTGGCCGGCGCAGCGTATGGCGCGTTTGCTGGATCGCAGGCTGCTGAAGGACTGCGCATCCCATCGGTAGAGCAACTGCCGGAAGCACTGCGTCCATTTGGTTACGCTGGTCAGTCGCTTGGTGGCGCTCTGTCGTTTGCAGCAGCACCTTACACGGCAGCAGTCAGTGGTTTCCGATTCGGTCAGTCGATGGTCGGCAATTACCTGAACCAAATCATTGAGACAGCCAAGCGATCGCCCATTCTGTTTGGTCTGGGTGAAGCTACATCAGCAGCCTCTGCCGCCGTTGCCGCCGGCGGCGCGGAAGCAGTTGCGCCGGGTCAACCGGGCATTCGCGTCACCAGCGAAATGCTGGGTGGTGCGTTAAACCCAACCAGACTTGTTTTTGACTCGGCGACTTGGGCGTGGAGCAAAGGCAAGGAAATTACATCAGCTTTCAGCCCGGCCGCCCGTGAAACTGCCGCCGGTCGCATGCTGACCGATATTTTCAGCGTCACCGGTGAGGACCCGTCGCAGATCGCACAAGTGCTGCGCAGCTTGGAAAACTCGGGCGTGCCCGGTACTGAAAACCTCACCGGCGCTCAGAAAACTGGCTCGATGGGTTTGGCGGCACTGGAGGACTGGCTGGCCAAGGAAAGCGATAAGTTTGGCGCTGACTCGGCTCAACGCGCTCGTGACGGTATGGATGCCGTTCGTGGCCAGATCGCATTGCTGACGCGCACCGGTGATCCTGCAGCCCTGCAAGCGGCTGCGGAGATTCAATCGGCCTACTTCCGATCATTGATCCAAGCACGTCTTGATTCAGCCACCAACACCGCAACGGCTGCGGCTTCAAAGATCACCAAAGACACCCCGGCTGCCCGTGCTGAATTGGGTATCGTGGCTCGCAATGCGGTTGAGGAATCAATCTCGGCTGCCCGCAAAGCTGAGTCTGATCTGTGGAGTCAGGTAGATGAGACTCGTAAGGTTGGCGTAAGTAACCTACAAAAAACCTACAACGAGATTCGCACCAACCTGCTGCCGGAAGTCAGGAATCAGAAAACCCCGGCCATTGTTCGAGATTTCCTTGAGCGCACCAGCAAGTCGATTGCAGATCAACAATCCCCAATCCTGCTGCCGGAAAACTTGAGTATCCGCACGACCAGCGAGCCGGTGGGCACGTCGGTCAAGGAAATGCGTCAGCTTCGATCTGAACTGCTGGACCTGTCCCGCAGCGCCACCAATGCCGGTGAATACGGTCAGGCGCGTATATACAGCGATCTGGCTGAGTCGGTACTGGACGACATGGATGCAGCCTTTGCGCAGACTGGCGACACCACCTATGACGCTGCACGCGCTTTCTCGCGTGAACTGAACGATACCTTTACCCGCAGCTTCGCTGGCCGCGTCATGGGTCAGGGTCGCTATGGCGATCGCATCGCGCCAGAACTGACGTTGCGCAAAGCCCTTTCTTCTGGGAAAGAAGCCGGTGCTATCCAGATGCAGGAACTGGAGGAAGCCACCCGCTTCATGGTCACTCGTGGGCTGGGTGACGACACATCGATGCGCAATATGCTGGACGCACAAGAGCGAATTTTGCGACTGGCTGCCGCTGACTCGATTGATGTGGAAACCGGCAAGGTCAACACCAAATCGCTGCAGAAATTCATAAATGATAATGAAATTCTGATGAACCGATTTCCTGAAGTTAAGCGGGATTTGGGCGAAGCGGTCACTTCGGAACAATCCAGAAAACGCATGGAATCGCTGGCCAAGGGTCAGATGGACATCGTTGAAAAACAGAAAACATTCTCGAAGATTGCTGATGGTGATGGTTTGACTCTGGCAAATAAAGCGCTGATTTCGCTGGATCAGGAACGCGATTTTGGCAATATGCTGAAGGTCGCAAAGTCTGGTGGCAAGGATGCCATGGACGGCCTTAAGGCCTCGATTTTCGAAGCCGCCATTACCAAATCAACGAACAATCAAGGCGTACTCGATGTCGCCACGATGCGGTCGTTCCTGTTCGATCCGACCGTGCCGGGCAAGAAATCGCTGATGCAGATGATGCAGGAGTCGGGCGCGATTGATCGTAATCAATTGAACAACATCAACAAGCTGTTTGATGCTGCCGAGTCGATCAGTCGTGCCGGCAGGCCGGGCACCGCTGTGGACATCACTACGGACATTGGTGATACCGCGCTGGCCACCATCAGCCGCATGGTTGGCTCCACGGTGGCTGGTGGTGCTGCGCGTGCAGCGGGTTCGCAAACGCCGTCACTGGTCGTTCATGGTGCTGGTGCCCGCCTTGCTGAAACTGCGATGACCAAGTTGCCGGGCACCACAGTTCGCCGTGTGCTCATGGACGCCATGGTCAATGATGACAAACTAATAATGCTACTTGAGAAAGCGGATACTCCTGCGAAACAAGCTGAACAGGCTCGCCGAATCCATGCGTGGCTTGTACAATCTGGATTAACTGGAGCAGAGCAAGCTGCCGAAGAATACCTGCCGAGCCTGCCTGAAGTAGTAGTCACCCCTGAAACTTCGGGTCAACTGATGGGCACTGGAGAATAAGCATGACGATCAGTACCACTGAATCAAAAATCTCTTACAACGGGAACGGTACTACAACGGTATTCGCCTTCCCGTATCGTTTTCTGGCCAATGGTGATCTTGTCGTCATTCGTGTCGCAGCAAACGGCACCGAAACAACGCTTGTTCTGAACACTGACTATACCGTCACTGGTGCAGATAGTGACGATGGCGGCAGCATCACCTGCACCGTCGCCCCGGCATCTGGTACTCGTCTGGTCATTTATCGCAGTGTTGCACTGACGCAAGAGACTGATTACATCAGCGGTGACGCATTCCCTGCTGAAACTCATGAACGTGCGCTTGATCGCCTGACGATGATCTCGCAGCAGCTTCAAGAGGGTCTGGATCGTTCGGCCAAACTGCCTGTAACCAGCACCGCTGATGCTGATGCACTGGTTGCCGATCTGATTCGCTTGGCTGATAGCGCAGACAACATCGATACAGTTGCGGACGACATTACGAACATCAACGCGGTGGCGTCCGATCTGCTTGAGCCGGTGTCGGAGATCAACACCGTCGCGGTTGACATCGCCAACGTCAACGCCGTCGGCACCAATATCGCGAACGTCAATACTGTTGCCGGCATCAGCGGCAACGTGACGACGGTAGCCGGCATCTCTGCGAATGTCACAACGGTGGCCGGCATTGCCGCCGATGTGACGACCGTCGCCGGCATCGCGGCAGATGTGGCCGCCGTTGAAAACATCGCGGCGAACGTAACGACCGTAGCCAACATCTCGTCAAACGTGACAACGGTCGCCGGCATATCGGCTAACGTCACCACGGTTGCGGGGATTAGCGCTGACGTAACAACTGTTGCGACTAACATCGCCGACGTGCAGAACGCTGAGGAGAACGCGACCGCAGCGATCAACGCTAAGACCGCAGCGGAGTCTGCGCGCGACGCTACGCTTGCCGCGCTCGACAGCTTTGACGACCGCTACCTCGGCCAGAAGGCGAGCGACCCGACGCTGGACAACGACGGCAATGCGCTAGCTATCGGCGCGCTGTACTTCAACACCACCACCGGCATCATGAAGGTTTACGACGGCAGCGCGTGGTTGGCCGCTTACGCTTCTTTGTCTGGCGCTCTGCTGACGACCAACAACCTGTCGGACCTGACCAACACGGCTACAGCGCGATCTAATCTAGGCGTTGCGATTGGTACCGACGTGCAAGCGTACGACGCCGATCTGGCCGACCTTGCGTCGGTAGGCGCGGGCACCGGCAACAACCAGTACGTCAAACGAAATGCAACCGGCGGCATTCCGGTTAACGGTACTTGGACTGTCTACGAATCCGCCGGCGTTTTGTACTTCGCTGTCGGCGGCGTGGCAAAAGCTAAACTCGACGGCTCCGGCAACCTTGCCGTTGTCGGCAACGTAACCGCTTACGGAACAATGTAACCATGGCGATCCCCGGACCCGGCGTAGCTATTTCGGTCAACACTGTCGTCGGCGAGTTTGGCGGCACAGCCCCGCATTCGCTCAACGAATACTATCGTGGCGGCGGTTTGGTCCCGAACGCGCCAGCGAACGCGGCCATCCCCACGGCGGGGCAGATCGCACTTGGTAATTTTTACGGCGCGACGAACCGCATTTCTGTTCCTCTCACCATCGGGGCAAACACGTACAACTACGACGTGTACGCCAATCGCGGCCCCGCTTATGTCGCCGGTATTTCAGACGTTGTTGTTACCGTACCCGGGTCTGTTACCGTAGGGAGCACCTCAACCGGCGCGTATGCGATGCTGGTGCCGTCTGCGTTTAGCCCAACCGATACCGTTACGATTGTCAATAACGGCGTAATTCAAGGGATGGGCGGCGCAGGAGGTATTGGTGGTTGGGTCAACGGTCCCCGCCCCGGCGGTCCGGGCGGTGTTGGCGGAAACGCGCTGTACGTAAACAGGCCGGTTACGGTCACGAATAACGGAACACTTGCCGGTGGCGGCGGTGGCGGCGGTGGTGGCGCGGGTGCTAACTCGCCTAAAGGAAACAGCGCCATCGGTGGCGGCGGTGGTGGTGGTGCTGGTTTTAACGGAGGGAGTGGGGGAGGAAGCTCGCCCCCCGGAACTTCCGGCAGCCCGGGTTCTTCTACCGCTGGAGGAAGCGGCGGGGCTGGCGGCACTTCTTCCCCTGCAATTGCCGGGGCCGGCGGGCCGGGCGGGGGTCGGGGCGCGGCGGGCTCTGCCGGCTCCCCCGGCTCTGGCGGGCCGGTAACGCCCGTTGGTAGCGGCGGCGGTGCTGGCAACTACATTGTCGGGAACCCATTTGTAACATGGCCCGCGACCGGTACCCGGCAGGGCGGCGTAGCGTAAACGAAAGGCAGACATGAATACCTTGAAAATGAAAATCCACGGGTTCGAAGAGTCCAGCCTGTCGCTGCTGGTTTCGTTCGCGTCCGATGCAACGCGGTCTCGCAACCCGGATGATTATCCGAAGTTTGCGTTTCAGCCGTCTACGATGTGGCCCGACGTAACGGACCCTGAAGAAATTAAAAAGCGAATCGCTATCGCTGGGGTGTGGCATGCTGAGCAGCAGGCCCGCGAGGAAAAGGTTCGCGTTGACGCCGCACAGATTGAACGCTTCAAAAGCATGGTTGGTGAAGAGGTACAGTACGCGGTATCCGACATTGTGCCGCCGCCGGCGGTTCCTGAATCTAACGTAGTGGTGGTGTAATGAAACTTAAGCCCTACGCTGCGTTCGGTCACGTGCTAATAGAAAATACGTACGACGACAACGAAACCTACACCGCTATCATTGGCGATGACGTTAAATGCACCACGTTTTGGGCCAAAGGTTTTTTTAAAAACAAACACGTGTCCGCCAATTCGGACTTTAGAGATTTTCCAACAGGGACTTTTCTTCGTCCAGAAGATTGCGTCCCGGGCGTGTTTGAACACACTTCAGTTGGTGAGTCAAAAGTTTTTTGTTTTGATCAAAGACTCAACCCCGGAAAGCACCCGGATATGCTGCCTTTTATTTTGACAGGCGGTTCTGAGACAGTGCTGCCTAAAGGAACAAAACTTTTTTTATGCGATGGTGAATTGGCTGTAAAAGGAAAAAACATTTCCAAGCCGACTCAACTGTCTATCGCTTCGGAAGACGCGCTTATAACCGCTGTCACAGATTGCTACGGACTTCTCTTTTTATGAAATACGCTAAGAAGCTAAAGCTTGGCATTGACTGGTCTGCGTTCAACCGCGCGGGCAAAGTTATCGGCCGGCACGGCTTCACCAGCGATTTTCCGAAAGAGCGACTGGTGCGCAAGTTCATGCCGGCTAAGCAGGCTGAACTGTTTAAGCAGGCATTGCCAGCGTCAGTGCGCGACGCGTTGATGAACGTGAACTACTCCGAGATACGCCTGCTGCGCGCGCACGTCCACATGGACGACGAGGCTGTGATTAATATCTACCTGCAGACTAATGGTGAAAAGACGACGTTCTGGGAGGGCGAGATCGCAGTTGACGACGGTATCACTTTCGATAATGGCAACGACTACTTCAATATCAATCACGACAAGATAACACCGGTCGAGCATTTCGTTGCGCAACCCGGCGACGTTTGGTTGCTGAACGTAAAGCAGCCTCACTCGGTCAGCATGCAATACGATGAGCGCCCGCAGGAGCAGCACTTCACCCCGGTTGACGGCGTAATTCGCTATGCTGTTCAGGCGTACTTTAACAAGCCGTATTCTTTTATTGAACAAGAACTAGCAACCGCTGGTTTAATAGGATGACGCAATAATGGATAGCAAAGCGTTGCATGTTAAGGGCTTGGTGCCGGTGGAGTTTTGTCACTTCTTCACGCACGTGTTGATGCGGCAGGCCGATATCGCCCCGCGAGGTGACAGCCAGATACCGAATGCCAAGGCAATCCTTGACCACGAGTACATGTTCGAGACGCTTCACGAACGCCTCTGGCCGGTCATGGAACAAATTGTTGGTGAGGCGTTGATCCCTACCTACGCCTACGCACGGTTGTACAGCAACGGCGACGTGCTTGAGCGACACCGCGACCGCCCGGCGTGCGAGGTCAGCATCACAATTCAGCTCGGCCGATCGCACCATTACTCATGGCCTATATTCATGGGCGACCAGCGCTTCGATCTTGCTGAAGGCGATGGTGTTGTTTACAGTGGCTGTGACGTAGAGCACTGGCGCGATGTGTGCGCTGGCCCTGACGGATATTATTCCGGGCAGGTGTTTCTGCATTTTGTTCGCAAGAACGGACCGCACGTAGATCAGGTTGGCGATAAGCGGGATGTGTTCTCGTATATGCAGAGCCGCACACAACTAATGGAGACGAAATAATGCTGTATCCAATCCCCCCGCGTGAGCCAATCGGTAAAGACTTCCTAGCGTATTGGGAAGGGTTTCTGACCGCCGAGGACATCGCGCTAATTCTTTCTCAACCGGAGTGGCTCAACTTGCAGCCGGGTTGTGTTGGCGGTGCGTCAGCGAATGCTGGTGTCAACGCTTCGGTTCGTGTCACCTCGCTTGCGTGGGTTGGTGTCAAGCCGGAGCTCGCGCATATCTGGGAGAAGCTGGCTCACGCGGTGGCTGAAGTCAACCGCCGCTTCTTCAACTTTGATTTGACCGGCTTTCACGAACCGATGCAGCTAGGGGTTTACCACGAGAGCGACAGCGGGCACTACGACTGGCACATCGACGCGTCGCCAACCGATGCGGGCGTGCCGCGTAAACTGTCGATGGCAATGCTGCTGTCCGATCCGTCCGAGTTCGAGGGCGGCGAGTTTCAAGTAAAGACCTGCAACGATACTGCGCAAACCCTCGAAACGGTTAAAGGCCGTGCGTGGTTCTTCCCCTCATACACTCTTCACCGCGTAACGCCGGTAACCAAGGGCGTGCGGCGCTCTTTGGTTCTGTGGGTAGGCGGCCCGGCTTTTAAGTAACTAATAAAACAGGAGTAGTCATACATGGCACGGACTGATGACGTGGAGGCGAGATTGAGTACGCATGAGGCGGTGTGCGCGGAACGCTATGCCGGAATCTGGGCACGATTAAAGCGACTTGAGACAATCATGATCAGTAGTGCTGGTGCCATGATTCTCTTGTTGCTGACACTGGTGCTCAAAGGATGACGTGATTGATCCAGCGACCGTCCTTGCTGCATACAAAGCCGCCACGACAGCAATCGAGTTGGCCAAAAAGGGCGTCGCGCTTTACAAAGAAATCAAGTCAACGGGTGGTGATGTAAAAGATGTATTGCTTGATCTGAAGTCACAGTTCAGCAAAATCATTACGCCAACCCCTGAGCAAAAGAAGCAGTACAACGAAGAAGTAAAGCGAGTTCAGGAAATCGCGACCAAGCGGCCAGATGACGTTCTCAATGATGTCTGGGACAACCTAGCCGTATTCGTTGATCAATATGACTTGCTGTGTAAAGCGTACATCGAAAGCGAAGTATCCGCGCATGCGGTGTACAAAGGTGACAAGTCACTTGCTCGACGAGTGCTTGAGCGACTGAAGCTACGGTATCAGCTCGATACGATGCTCGCCGAAGTGCGTGAACAAATGGTGTACCACACCCCCAAAGAATTAGGGGACCTGTGGACCCGTTTTGAAGCCATGTGGATGCAGATGGTTGCAGAGCAAGACGAGGCACTGGCCAAAGAGATGCGGAAGGCACAGGTGGCGAAATGGCAACGGGAAAAGGAAATAGCCGACCTCAAGGCAAAAGCAGTGTGGATTGGGGCGGTGGTGTTCGTGGCGATATGGTACGCAGGTCTGATGATCGCCCTAAGAATGACTCAAACGTATCGATCGTCGTATTCATCGCCATGGTGGTCGTGTGTATTGTGTTAGTCGTGTTTGTTCCTTTGTACGGTCTTGCCTACGGTGATTTAGTCAATGCGACAAATTTAGCCAATGCTGCTGCGCAGCGTGCCATTCAGGAAGCCGCCGCTGCCCGTAAAGTCAAAAAAGAATTTCTTGAGCTGATGAAAGGTGGTGAATGATGTGGACGTTGCTTTCAACCCTTGGCGGCTACATTGTCGCCCTTGTACCTCGCTGGTTCGACATGCTGCAGGACAAGGCAGACAAGGCTCACGAGCTTGACATCATGCAGATGCAAATGCGTCAGCAGATATTGCTTGCTGAAAAAGGTTACTCGCCAGCCGATAAGCAGGAAGAAATCATGATGGGTGACGCACAGAATCATGCTCAATACATGGAGCAGATGAACATGATCTACGCGCAGCAAGAGCGCATGACTGACAAGGCTGGTCAATGGGTCAAAGACTGGACAGCGTTTACTCGTCCGGGTGTGACGTTCATCCTTGTTGTCGAACTGTTTATCATCAACCTGCTGTCGATGGCTTGGGTGCTGTGGAACGGTGACAAGATTCTGACGGTTCAGGATTTTGTGGCCGTGATGGAAGTAATCTTTGATACCGATGAAATGGCCATGCTGGGTACGATTATCGCCATGTGGTTCGGCTCGCGAGGCGCTAAGAAATGATGTCTCCGGCCACCATTCCCATGATCAAGCATCATGAAGGGGTCCGATACAAACCATACCGTTGTCCGGCGCACCTTTGGACAATCGGTGTGGGGCACGTCATGTACCCAGAGCAGGGCAAACTGCCTGTCGATCAACGCAAAACTTTTCCACTGAGTCCCAATGACAACCGAACCTTCTCGAAAGACGAAGTTGATAAAACGCTTGAGCAAGACTTACGACGCTTTGTTGTCGGTGTTCAGCGTTACTGTACTGGCGGCCTTAACCCTAATCGCATGGGAGCGCTGGTCAGTTTTGCGTTTAATGTTGGGCTAGGTACGCTTCAGCGATCAACGCTGCGCATGAAGCACAATCGCGGTGATTACGAGGGTGCAGCCGAGGAGCTAATGAAGTACTGTAAAGCTGCCGGTAAAGTGCTTCCGGGACTGCTGAAGCGTCGCAATGATGAACGCGCCATGTACACCAAGGAATCCGAATGAACCCGTGGCTGATTCTTGGTGTTGTTTTGGCAGTCGGTGCTGCCGGTGGTGCAGGGCTGCTAAAAGGTCGCGATCTAGGCAAAGCCGAAGTTCAGCAGCAGTGGGACAATGAGCGTGCGGCACAGCAGGCACAGTTTGCCAAGGATCAGGAAGCTGCCAGAGAAAAGGAACAATTGATGCAGGCGCAAGCCGATCGTCTGCGACAGGAGAAAGATCGTGAAATCAAGAATCTCAATGCTCGCGCTATTGCTCTCACTAGCAGCCTGCAGCAGCGTGCCGACCGCGCCACCACAATCAGTGAAGGCACCGCAAACCCCAGCACTGGACAAGGTGGACCCCGCTGTACTGGAGCCGAGCTTTCTCGACAGGATGCAGAATTTCTTGCAGGGGAGGCTGCCAGAGCCGATAGCTTCAGACTCGCACTCCAGCAGTGTCAAGCCCAATACGACGCAGTAAGGGCGGGCATCAAATAGCCAGCTCGTTGAGGGTGGGGCACCTCCTTTCCCCCAAACAAGCCTTCGACGAGTTTAACCCCGGCCAAGCGCCGGGGTCTTTTTTACTTGTGAACCGATGCTAAGTAATCAGCAAGTCTGCGAATACGCTCTTTGTTGTACTGACACATGGCATCGGCATACTCAAGCGTGCTTTGATAGCTAAGCAGTCTGCGTTTGGCTTCTTCAAGCTCACGCATCGCCAGTATCTCAGCACTCGGTGTACGGAAGAATGACATGATGTGCTCAATGGCTTCTTTAAGCATACTGTTCACTCCTTCACAAAAACACCGTTGGGCATCAGTGTGCCCTTGCGATCTTTGATCTGATCGTAAGCCACCTGAAGGCATTCCACCATATCGAGGTCCTTCAGGGCACAGTAATTGATCAGGCACACCAGTGTATCGCCAACCGCGTCCTTGACTGCTTCCAGATCGCTTTTGTTTTCCGCGTCGCATAGCTCACCCATTTCACTCACAGCCTTCAGTAGTTGGCTGTAGGGCTTCGCGTTCGGAATGATTTTCCGATCCTCGGCCCAGCGAAGGACATTGCCTTCAACCTCACGATAGCTTGCCATTTATGCTCCTTTCATTTGGCGATATTGTTTTATGGCGTTTCGTAAACCAGCTTGCGTTTGTGCTTTCTCATCCAGCGCCAACGCCTGCGCTTGATCCAGTGTATCCCTCATCATGATGCGATGACAGATAACAGGAACTCCCTGCCCTTGTCGTCTGACTCGGGCGTTAAATTGCTCGTATAAATCCAGTGACCAGTTCAGACCAAACCACACAAGTATGTGGCCATTCTTCTGCAATCCGTCAATACCATGACCCATTGATGCGGGATGGCCAATCATCAATTGGCAGTCGCCCACCTTCCAGCGGTGCATCGCATTAGTCAGCGACGCCTCTGATTTGCATTCGGTCAGATTGATCGGATCAAGACTTTTGAACCTTGTCATTATCCGTTCGGCATCGGACCGATAAGCGTAGGCACACAGTACCGGACTGCCTTGCGCCTCGTCAAGAATGTCCTCAAGGGCATCAAGTTTCAAGTCATGCACTGGCTCCCACAGTGGCATACCCGCTACAGGATACATGGCACCATTGGAGAACTGCAGACATTTGTTTGTCAGCGACGCCTGATTGAAAACCTCGACAGTTGTGCCGCTATCCAATTGAACAAAGAATTCTCGTTCCATTTGTTCATAGCGCGATCGTAACGCTTCAGGCATCTCAATCTCGACATTGTTCACCATCAAGTCAGGAAGTGGGTTGTAGTCCTCTGCCGACATTTCGAGCGTGATGTCACCAATTAAATTCTTGATCTGCCCTTCGGTGTCGTCATACGGGATTTCTTTGAACGGTCCAACCTTGCGATAAAACCTTGTGCGGAATGCTGTCTTGCTGGTGCCAAGTCGCTGACCTTTATCAACAACAAGATACTGACCATGTAGGTCTTTGTAGCCATTAGATGCAGGTGTACCCGTCAAGCCAGTTGTCCACACAAACTGATCAAGTATCTTGCGCACAGCCTTCACTCGGTCAGTGCTGCTGTTTTTCATCTTGCTGATCTCATCCCAGATGATGCCGTTAAAGGGCAACGGGCGATCTTTTTTGACGAAGTAGGTCTGCAGCGTTTCGGCAAGCCAGCGCAGGTTTTCGTAATTGATCAGGTACACATCAGCAGGGCGCAGCAGGGCGCGTGTGCGCTGATCCTTGGTGCCTGTGACCATGCTGAACTTCAGATGCTTGGTATGCTCCCACTTCGCAGCCTCCTGCCTCCAGACAAGCCGGATGACGCGGATCGGGGCAACAATGATCACACCGCGCAGGAACTTGGTGTTGATCAGGTGCGCGAGGCTGGTCAGCGTGATGACGGTCTTACCCAAACCCATGTCGAGCCAAAGCATCGAGTTGGGGTGGGTGCACTGAAAGTTGACCGCTTTCTTCTGGTACTCGTGCAGCAGGTTGGGTGTCAGCATCCCATCACCATCAGGTCGATCATGGCTTTGCCATCATCTACATTGTCGATTACAAACACGCTGACCTTGTGCTGCTGCAGACGCAGATGTTCTCGTTTCTGTGCTTCGGTAGGTTTCTGTCCCTGTCGTTTGAACTCGCAGAACCAGACAAGCCCGTCTTGCCGAATGAAAAGACGATCAGGTACAGCAGCGCGTGCAGGGCTAGTGAACTTATAAGCCAGAACATTTTTCGATCTGGCGTACTCGCAGACTTTGGCTTCAATGTCTTTCTCCAGCATCAGGCTAACCCCAAAACAAGTTTCTCGACTTCCCGAACGTAATAGTCATAATCGATCGGGAGCTTGTGTGCATCGGCAACGCTGTTACAGGGCTGCACACCCCACCCAGATTCAATGCCAATCTTGCGCCATTCAGCTTTACCTTTGAGTGGCGGCATCCACTTGAACAGTCGGCCACCACCCTTGGCAATGTAGTAGCGCGTGATGTTTTGCAAATTGGAACCTTTGCCATCGTGCTCAATGGCCAAGTAGCTGCTGCGCGGCACTTTGGTGCGAAGCATAAAGTCCATGGGTTCTGGCCATTGCTCGATCGTCTGTCGAATCGGCGCACCTTCGACCAGCACTTTCTCAGCAACCTTCGGAATGACAAGACCGCCAGCATTCTGATGCCAGCCTAATTTATACTCGTAGGCACCTTTGCGTTTGACCTTGCCATCCACATACACTGCAACGTAGTTGTTCACATCGCGAATGAACATGGTCTTGTAGTCATTGCGCTCCAGTTCCAGCTTAGTCGTTTGTTCCCACCACGACTTAACCATCTCAACATTTGATTCATAACTACGCGAAACCTTGACCGTCAGGCCATCGGTATTTACCTGAATCAGTTGCAGTCCGGGTATCTTCATCAAATTCTCAGCGAGCAAGCACAGCAATAGCTGCCCGTTAAGTGTGATGCTCATTGTAAATAGCGGGTCGTAGAACACGCTGAACTGGTTATTGCTATCACCATAGACCCCGTTAAGCGCCAGCTTGAGCATAGCGTTCTCGGCTGTATTTTTAGCGTAAGTTTTCCGCTGTTCGTACAAATGATGATAGATGTCACAGAATGACTCGCCCAGATGTTTCGGGTAAAAACGATTCGTGATGGCCAGATTTGGGTAATACGACGAAACATCAAGATCGATAATAACGGTGTCGTCCGTAGCCTCGATGACCTCAGACTCCACACTACCGTGGATGCCGCCCAGTCCGAACACGAACTCGAAGCCATTGATCCGAGCAGATAGATCAGTGAATACACCCTTAGTCTCCGTAATTGATTGCTGCTTGAGCCATGCAAGCACGCGATTGAACTCGGGCTGTTCAAACGCAATCCACGGCAAAATGGCGTCACTGAGGCGAATCACTGGGCGCTTGGTCTGCATCGGTGTACGACCATTCGGTCCAAACTCGTAGCACTGAACCCCGGCTTCCTCCAGCTTCATTACGAAGTAGTCTTTGCCGATCTTCGTGTCATTGTGATTCATGAAGTCGCGCTGATATTTGTGCGTCAGTTCTTCACGGAAGCGAATCATATCCAGCGACTTGTGATAAAACTTCTTTGTCTCACTGACATCGTGAGCGTTGTATTGCTTCAATACGTCGATCTGATCTTTTGTGAGGACCGTGCCAACTTTGAACGGTAAATCCTCAATACTGTCGGAGCGCATGTTGAACTCCAACACCTTGAGGCTCGTCGCCCGCGCTTTGTTGTCAAAGTGATGGATTTTGAATAGGTCAAGTTGTTCGACAAAGCGGTCGGATGGTTTAATCGAGTGATTCCACCGGGCGTCATCGTCTTGATTTCCAATGATTGCCATTGCCTTGTCGTAGAGCGTTTTCGCATCGCTATGTCCCATGCGCACGAGAGTGTGTAGAACAGGATAATCAAACCCAACATTGTTAAAGCCGACCATACGTCCATTGGCATCCTTCAGGTAGGTCAAGAACTCGATGATCTGTTTCGAGTCATTGCGAAAGTCACTGATCTCAAACGACCAACGCAGCGGCGCTTCCGCATGCTCCACGGCTAACGTGAACACGTTGGGAAATGTTTCAATGTCAAAGATGTAATCGCGCATGATTAGGTGGGGTACTCGCTACACTGTTTCCAGAATCCGCTTTCCCCCGTGACCCTTACTGCTGCATGAACGGAGGCAGACCCGGAATCGCAGGCATCTGCGGTGCGCCAGCAAACGGTGCAGCAGGCATTGCAGCCTGTGGTGCAGCCATCGCTTGAGCCGCTGCAACAGCGCCGAACATGTTGCTTGCGTCCACGTCGCCTTCACCGAACGCAACATCGTCGCCTGCAAACTGGATCGCAATCAAGTCGCAACGGATGCCGCGACCATGCGTGTTCTCCTGCAGCCACGGCTTGATCGCTGCGTTGACACGGCAGCCACCGTACATCTTGCGAGTGAGCTGCTGATACGCCATCGAGTTTGTCGGATCAATCGGGCGACCGTCAGCCTGAATCACCTGCGGCTGCGAGTCACGACCAGCCGTGATAAACACATGACCCGCATAGCCGTCATAGGGTTGAAAAGTTTTCTTGTTGACCTTTTCCTCACCAGCACCATAGCAACGCGATTTGCGATCGGCTTGGATCATGCCCATCACAGTGTTCGCATGCTCTTTCCATTTATCAGCAGCCAGTGCTGCGTAGCGTTGCATGAACTGCGCAAAGCCAGCATGGTCCTTCGGCATGATGAACTCGCAGTTGTAGCTGATGCGCTCTTTACCGGTTTGCTCATTGACTTGACGCTGCGGCTCAGCAAGATGCGGAAACGACAAACGGACGTTTGACAGATAGATGATTTCGGACATTACATTACTCCTTACATTTAGAAAGTGGTGGGTTGCGCAATAGAGCGCACAAGAGCCATGATGCCTTTTTGCAGATCGGTTTGACCAATCGACACCCAGCGTTGGTCAATCTCAGGCATTTGTTTGAGAGTTGCAATCAAACCGCCGAGTTCTTCACCCAACTGCTTGACTTCATTCATCAGCGAAATTTCTGATTCTGACAATTCACGATAGCCCTTGATTGATCGGTGTTGGTTTTCCATGACGATTACTCCTAAAGTTACGATAACCAAGCAGGCAGTGCTTCCACTGGCTGCGACTCAACTGCGCCAAACATCGGAGCAGCGTTCAAGATGACAGCCGGGCGGCTATCAGATTCGGAAACTACGGTCAGCTTGCCAGCAATCTTTGAGACATACTCCTGATCGAGTGTCTTAAGCTGACGCTCGGTAAGCTGCTTTTCGGTACCATCGCGCTTTTTCCAGACCAGCTTTTCTGCCTTTGCAGGCGACACGAGTTTAGTTTCATAGACGGATGTTTTTGGAACACCCATGCCAATCAGTTTCTCGGCAATTTCATTTTCAGAAAGTGACCAGACGCGAGAACCTTTACCGTTGACGAGTTTCAAACCGGGGATCGACACACCTGCTTTGAGACGGCGCAGTGCTTCTTCTTCAACGCCGTCAAGTAGCTGACGCATCAGTGGTGCTGCTTCCATGATCTGACGAATCTGTTGATCGTCCATGGTCGCGGGGTCTTTGTTTGCGGCTTGCTGTGCTATGTCGAACGACTGCACGGTTGGCTGAAACATGATGCCTACCTCCCTCATTACATTACCTGCAAGCGCGGCACATGAGCCTTTGGCGCGGCAGAATTTACATTGACTTTCACCCGGAACTAACGGCGCATCGGGGTCATCGGTAGCTTTCGCTGCGACAACCACATGACCGATTTTATTCAAGATCGCCGAGACTGGCAACTCGTAAGACGAAATCGGGTTGATGTTTTTCAACGCCAGCTTCGGCTGAATCACGGTCATGCGCACACGCTTGTACGGATACTCGACATTGATCGGCAGCTTGAAGCTTGCGAGAACACCGAGCGCGTACTGCATAAGCTGCGGGTTATCGACGACCTCGACCACACCCATGCCGTCCTTGTAGTCAATTAGCTCGATTGTGTCGCCACCAAAAATCTGAACGTCCACAGTACCAGCCATGTCGTCACGACCAATCAGGTGCGCAGGGTCAACGCGCTGTTCAGGCAGAATCGTGAACAGACCATTGTATTCTTTGACCTGATTGCGAATGTACTCAATGGCCACCAGCACGCGACGCGCACGCTCCATGTCAACGACGAACTCGCCTTCGTGATCGACCAGTGCCATGCCGACATACTTGTTCGGATCAACCAGATCGTCTTTGACGCACAACTCCAGCAGCGTGTGTGTATGCGTGCCATCGATGGCAGCGGGTCCGGTTGTCTCAGGGTACTTGGCTTCCTCCCTGATCGAACCCGGACACGCCATCCACCGATGGGCGCGGCTCGGGGATAGCTGCGCGTGGGCACTCACTTGAGCGCCTCGATGCCAGCATACAGCGTGCCGTAATGTTCCGGCTTCACATCGTTAATGTTTGCATAACCCAGACCGGTCAGTACGCCTTGAATCTGTGCGCCTTTGGCCGGACCCATTGCCTTGTAAGCCTCCATGACATACGCTACCAGTCCCTTGCCATCAGTAAACGGTGCAGCGTTAGCCGTTGGCATAGGAGCAGGAGCAGGTGCAACCATTGCAGGTGCTTCGAAGGTAGGCACCGGTGGCATCACAGGCGCGGCAGCCACGGGCGCTGGAGCGACCGGAGCAGGTGCAGCAACAACTGCAGGCGCAGGGGCAGCCGGGATTGCCGGTGCAGCTTGTACTGTCGAAGTCGATTGGTTAGCCATCGCATGAGTCAGTGCCTCCACTGCTGCGGTCAGTTTCTCAATTTTCTGTTCGAGTGACATATAACGATTCCTTCTTAGGATCAGGTTTGATTACAAGACGATCATCGAGAAAAGCCTCAATGAGTTCCCGCATCACATCGGACGGTTTACCGAACCGTTCTGCTTTGCGGTGGAACGCGGTACGCACCTTGCCGGACACCCGGACGGTGATAAACGAATTCAAGGATTTAGATGGAGACATGAAAATTTCCTCACTCAGTGCTTGCAATGTATCACAACTCGGATACAATGTACAACAAATGAAGAAAAATTTTCAGGAGTGGGAAGGGGCATGAATACAGCACCGCAAGTTCAGCAACATCCGGCCTCGGTTGATGCTTACATCCGTCATGGCTGGTCGCTTGTCCCGATTCCAGCAGGCACCAAAGGTCCAACTGTCAAAGGATGGAACCTGAAGGAATCGGCACTGCGAACACAAGCCGATCTGCCACCGACCTACGGCATTGGGTTAGCGCACGCTTACAGCGGTACGATGGCTGTCGATGTCGATGTGTGGGATCGCGCAGCGTTTGAGTTGATGCTGCATGGCATCAATCTGCAGGAGCTGTACGACGCACCGGATGCCGTCATCGTGGACTCTGGCCGCGCGGGTCATGGCAAGCTGCTATACGCGATGCCGGCTGGCGTGACGCTGCCGTCGAAGAAGCTGATCGATGTGGACAGCGAGGGTAAGCGATACAACTACCTTGATCTGCGCTGCGCCACGGCCAACGGATTGACGGTGCAGGATGTTCTGCCGCCGTCGATACACCCTGACACCAAACAGCCGTATCGCTGGGCTGGTCGTGGCCATTGGTCGAGACTGCCTACAATACCCGTGTCCCTGCTGTCGTTCTGGCAGTCGCTGCTGGAGACAGACAAGGCGCGCGTGATCAACACGGGTGGCACGGTCAATGCGTCATGGGAAGAAATACGATCGGCGCTGGAGGTGATCAGCCCCGACGTGTCGCGCGAGGAGTGGATCAACATCGGCATGGCGCTGCACTGGGCAGGGTCGCAGACCGATCAGATCAATGAGGCGCTGCACCTGTGGAATGAGTGGTCTGCGCAGTCGGCAACCAAGTATCCGGGTGATCGTCAGATTCTGGTGCAGTGGGCGTCATTTCGTACCGACAAGGCCAACAGCGTCAAGCTGGGTACGCTGTTCCATATTGCCAAGTCGCACGGCTGGGTGAAACCGCTGCCCGACGCATCGGAGATGTTTGGTCCGGCGGGGCAGGCACCGGAAAAGCCCCACATTTTGACAAGCAATTTACGCCCACCACCGCCGGACCTTGATCTTACACTATTCCCAAAGATTTTGGCTGACCGCGCCGCAGAGGTCAGCGACTCCATTGGTTGCGATCCATTGATTCCATTATTCGCGGGGCTGGGTGCCATCTGCGGTGCTGTCGATGCGCGCTCCCGGCTTGAACTGATGCCGGGGTTCAAAGTGCCGCCGATCTTGTGGCTGATGACGCTAGGCGACCCAGCGGACAAAAAATCACCGGGAAGCCGACCCATGTTGAAGGTATTGAGCGAACTGGAGGCCGAGGACAGACCACGGTTTGCCAAGGCGCAGCTTGACTGGGAGGCCAAAGAGGTTCAATACGCTGCTGCAAAAAAGTCGTTCCTTGAGTTCGCACAAACACCCGAAGCGCTGATGGACAACACGGCACCACCGTCGTTGCCCGAGTTACCCAAACAACCTGTGTCGTTAAAGATTACGACCAGTGACATCACGTCGCAGAAGCTGGTCAGAAAGGCAGCCGATTTGCCGCGCGGCCTGCTGTGCTATCTGGACGAGATGAATGGCTGGGTGCGCAAGATGGTTGATAAGACTTCGGGCGACGATCGTTCGGCGTGGGTGCAGAGTTACGAAGGTGAGCCGTATGAAATGGATCGCGTGGGTGCAGGCAGCATCTACGCTGAAAACTTTGCAGTGTCGATCTTCGGCAACATGCAGCCGCGTGTGTTCAAAGAAAACGTGCGCAGTTTGTCCGCTGACGGCCTGCTACAGCGTTTCATTCCGATCGTGCTGCGCGACGACAAGACCAGACTAGGCGATCCAATGCCCGAGTACATGACAAGTCGTGCGCAGTACGATCAAATGATTCGCGTCGTGTTCGGTCTGCCGCCGCTGACCTACAAGTTGTCGATGCCAGCTTATAACGAGTTTCGCGAGTTCCAACGCTGGTACGAAAACAAGAAACAAGATGAGCGACTACTGAAGGCCGACGACACATACATGACGGCGTTTGGCAAGCTTGAAGGCTTGACTGGTCGCCTGATCCTGCTGTTTCACCTGATCGAGTCGCCGTACAGCATCGAGGTAGCCCCGGAAACCGTTGATCGCGTGGTTCGCGTTGTGCGTGGTTTTGTCATCCCGTCGCTGCGATATGCACTGGGTGAAGTCGGTGGACTGGCTGACGACTCGCTGGATCAATGGATGATTGAACACATTATCCATATCTGCGACGAGAAGCAAACGGTCAGCTTGCGCGAACTCAAACGGTCGGCACGGCGTCCGCTGGAGGGCATGAGCGATTGGGCAAAGGATCAGATGATCATGGACTCAATGATTATGCTGGAGCAGTCAGGCTGGGTCGCACAGATTGAGGATCAGTTTAACAAGCGCAATGTGGTGTGGATGATCAACCAGTCGATCGCTGAGATGTTCAGTGATTACCGGGAGCGCGTGATCAAAGCTAAGCAGCGCCACGTTGACGAGATTTACAAATTGGCAGTAAACAGCCCGAACTACAAGGGTCGAAAGTTCGTCAAAGGGTATGACCCAGAAACTATGGATGATGATTGATGAGTATTTGGAGAAAGATAGTTGAAAACCATTTCCGCATGGTCGAAAAGAAACTCGCAAAATCGAGAAAACCAACAGTATCGAAAAAATCGGTTTCTAAGACTTGCACGATGTGCAAACAAACCTTCCCAGTCTCCAGCTTTTATATTAAAGCATCATCAAAAGATGGATACACCACAAAGTGCAGAAGTTGTTACAGACAATCAACTAAACGATATAGGGAGCGAAATGACCGACTGCGAATACTTAGTGCTGAGACTGCGTGACCGTGCCCGTGATGAAGATGATCTGCGGGCTGCTGCGATGCTTGAGAAGCTGGAGATTATTCGACTAGCAGCTCGTGATGTTGTGAAAGCAAAAACACACGATCAAAGCAGAGCGGCTTACGCGGAACTCGTTGACATTTTCCAAGGGAAAAGTCATGATTAAACTGCTTGATGAGATCAAGCGACG
>JACCEA010644476.1_pt1 | contig 39807 bp, 30 predicted proteins | sample 7449851 | NCBI WGS metagenome assembly JACCEA01 (sample SAMN15323453, study PRJNA562643) | freshwater metagenome | isolation source: river surface water | place: USA:Blue River Watershed | collected 2017-08-18 | reverse complement strand
GCTCGCTGAGTGAAATTGAAAATTCAGACTTGAACTAAGAGTGGCCATCCACAAACTAAACATGGCCAGCCACAATTTAAAAAATGGCTGACCTCGGTTGGAAAAAAGAAACAACAGTATTGCCCTGCAATGTAATTTCAGCGAAGCACTGGTATTTTTATCTTAACAATTTGATCGGGATTTTTCTTATTTCAGGATTTTTACCTACTGGGAATAAGCTCGAACGCCAGATTTAACATCAGCGTCGATCTTTTGAAAATAGAGTGCGTTTTTAACCAGATTAAAAATTCACTAACCAAAACATCGTCGGCAGCTGTGAATACCTTGCAGCCACTTTTGACCAATCGCTTGGCAAAATTTCTCAATGGCCGCCACTGGGCCAATCACTTGGCGAAAATCATCTCCAAGCTTTTGACAATTTTGTAGCCCGTTGCCTTTTGCGATACCAAGCTTTCAGATAACAATGTCTGTTTTCTAGTGCGTTGAGGACAATTGTTTTTGCAAAAAATCGATTTTTCTGATTCTGCTTCTCGCTCTTATCAGTCGCTCAGTCGCTGGATGATTACTGAAATTGGGAGTTACGTGAAAGTGTAATGGGTGGTAAGCCGCGAGTGATCGTGGTAGTAAATTGGGGCGATGTTTTGCAGCGGGGTTTAAAAGCACCAACGAAAGATCGGTCGATGTTGTTAGGTGGCTGTCTGCAGTTGCTTTTTGCGCGCTGATTGGGCGCCTCATTGCAAATTGCACTGCGTTTTGGATTTGGTATGGCTACGGTTTTGGCAGGAACGGCCAGTGTTTAAGGAAAAGCGTGGATCACCCGTGGGTAGATTTTACGAGCCTATAAAAAAAACAGGACACTGCAAGCAGCATCCTGAAAGACCCTTGGATAAAGGTTTGGCAAATAAACACAACATGCAAAGCCTGCCACGGTCAACCAACTACCAATCAACCGCAGCGGATAAGGGAGAGACTTACCCACCAGATGCTTTGACGACAGCCAAGCTTGCGCTTGTTGCTGGTATTTCACGAACCGACAGGGAATTCGATTGGCTACCACGCCGCTGTGATGCCATTTTAACCACAAATGACAACGCTGTCATTTGTTTTTTGCAGAATTTTTCCGCATTATTTTTGCAATATCGTCAATATGAAACTGATGAGGTGTTGCTCCCGCTTTACAGACGTGAACAGCCGGCATCAGTGAACCTTGCAACATGCCATCCGCCAGATTTGCAGCACCAAGCCATCTGCAGCAAGCGATTTACATAAAGCTATCTGCACCAAGCTATCCGTGAAAACATCCCATCAAAACCGCCTACAAAAACAGCCAGCCCAGAAAATCGAAGGCCTTTTAAATGATTGCGCCATCATGCAATCATGGTGTTTCGCCAGAGTGAATGTTTAATAGTGCAGAAGGGCAATCGTTATGACAGGAGTCCGTCGAGAAAAGCGCTGCACAGAAGCCTCTGCCAGCGCTCGAATCATTAGCGTAAATTCGCTTTTAACATCGCTAATCGACTCAACTGATGTAATGAAGTCAGTTGCGAATAGATCGAAGGCAGGAATCCGCGTCGACGCAAATCTTCAAACTGCTCGGCCGGCAATGCATTTAATTTCGCTTCGTTGATAATAAAAAAGCCATTTAAGTGCGCAGCTTCGCCATTCACTTCAATCGTGAAGCTTTGTTCCAGTAACAGATCCAGTTGCTGCAGCAATTCAATAAATGCCACAGTGATTTTTAATTGATCGTAACTGTTGATCAGTTGCTGCTTGCGTTGCTGCAGGTAAGCAGTTTCTTCGCCAGTTTCGGTAAATAAGGCTTCGCCTTGTTCCTTGCTGACCAGTTGCGATTCTGGATTGATGCCGATAGCAAATTGGTTTTCTACTTGCGGATCTTCAATTAAGACTAACGGGTAATTCAACACAACTTGCGGTAGATACGTCGGGAGCGCGCGCGCAGCCACGTAAATATTTTCCCCGGGCATCAACCCCGTTAAGGCAACCGAACGCAAGCCACTGGAGGCGCTGTCTTTCACAAACACGACGGGAAATTCACAACCCGCCCGCACGAACTCGTGAACAGAAATCGGGAACATGTGCTGATTTTGAAATTCCACCAAACTGGTACTGGCGTTTAATTTCACGGTTCTATGCAATTCGTTTTGCAGCGGGACCACAGATAAGCTCATACATCGGCTCCATTGATAATTGATAACATCAGCAATGTCAGAAAGGTTGCTGAAAGTATTTCTGCTGCGAAATTAATTAATAACGTTATCGTGACAAATGGCTTTCACAGTTGATACAAGACTGTACAGTCAGCACGGCAGCGGTGCAAGCCCCTCAGCCCTGCAAACGTTCAACACCTGCCTGTCTGCGATTGCTGGCTACACCCAGCTATTATCAGTCTTGCCGCTAAAATGTTGGGTTGCAAGTGAGGCACCCTCAACGCTGCTGCGCCCAAAGCACTAAGCGCGATAAATGCTGGAGTGACAAGATATGAGCCATGATCAGCAACATATCATTGCCTTGATGACATTGCTTAAGCTGCTCGGCCGACAGTTGTTTTAAGCGCTGCTGATTTACCAAATACAAGCCATTGATCTGCTGGCCATCCTGCAATTGCAACACTTGCGCTTGCAGTAAATCCAGAGCTTCTAGCCGCCCTACCCACTCGCGCAGCAAATGTAATTGCTGCAGATGGCGGATCAACTGAGCACGACGTTGGCTGAGTTCGGCAGACTCAGCACCATCGGCAGCGTATAACGGGATCCCGTGCTGACGATCGAGCGCAGTCTCTCTATCCTGCACGGCGAGTTGTAATTGGCCCGCAGCCATCTGAAATGTCAGCGGATAATTCTGCACTGTCCGTGGCAAAGTGGCCGCTTGCCATTGCCCTGCTTGATAATACAAATTGCTACCGCTGACGAGGCCTGTTAAAGCCACTGCGGTAAATTGCCCCGTCTCACTATTTTTCACAAAGACCAGCGGATACTCACAGGCCAGTTGCAGATATTCTTCGGCATCCACCGGCAACACATGATCGCGACTAAATTGCTGTAATTGATTGGCAGATGTTAACTTTAAATGGCGATGCAGATTAGGATCTAATAAGGTTGCAACTGAATTCATACCAAGGCCTCTTAAGCGAGTATTAAATTTTGGCGAGGCCAAAACTACGAATTTTATCTAACAAAGCACGATGGCCTGGCAATTGCTGCAAGAGCGCCGCAGTTTGCCGCTCAATTTGGCTTTGCTGTTGCCTAGCGAGCGCCAAATATTCCGGCCGACAGCGCGGTGCTGGCGTTGGATACTGCATGCCATACAGCACATACAAATAGTTTTCGAAATCAAAAATTTCAAATTTAGTGAAGAAATCTTCCCGACAAGGCGGAAAACTTTGCCACAACGCTAACTTGGCTTGTAGCGTGGCAGGAATAGTCGCAGGATCGCGATTATCGCGCCAAAAGGCGCTATCGGTGCGGTCCGAAGCGCAATAATGCATCTTAATAAATTCCAGCACTTGTTCCCAACTATGCACTAACCGTTGGTTAAACCGTGCGGCTAGCAACTCATTCTCAGCGCGATCACGCGGGAAGCGCTTGCCCAACAAATCGGCAGAGTAGTCGGCTACCAAAATCGCAGTTGCTTCCAACGGCTCAACAAAACCTTGGGATAAGCCGATGGCTACACAGTTTTTATGCCAAAATGTTTGGCGTCTGCCAACTTTCATCGGAATTTGCCGATAAGACCACTGACTTAAACTGCCGCCTAAATATTTGTCTAACTTCTGCGCCGCGGCGTCATCAGACAGATGATTTGAGGAATAGACAAAACCCACGCCACGCCGACTGGTGAGGTGGATATCCCAGATCCAGCCCGCTTGGTGCGCTGTCGCTAAGGTATATGGTGGAATTTCAGCACTGGCATCAGTAGGGACTTGCACTGCGAGCGCCTTGTCGGTCAATAACCAGTCGCTGCGATCGATAAATGGCACGCCTAAGGCTTTGCCTAAAATAGCAGCATGAAAGCCCGTGCAATCCACGACGAAATCAACAGCCACTTTCCCTAATTGCGCGGTTTCCAATGCCACGATATAGCCTGAGCTATCCAGTTCAACGGCTGTCACGTCTGCATACTGATGTTGAACACCCGCCTTTTCCGTGGCATGACGTTGTAAAAATTGCGCAAACTTCTTCGCATCTAAATGATACGCATAAGAAGTCAGGCCCTGAAACTCTGGCGTGGTGATTTGCTTGGGTGCAAGATTCGCCTCCACCACGGCATGTTGCCAGCCGACACTCGCTGCGAAAGCGTGTTGACGCTGCTGTAGCCAAGCCGAGGTTAAATCAACCCCAAATGGCACCGGCACATCAAACAAATGATGATAGGCATTTTCGCCATGTTTATGTTTATCTAACCAATTAATAAATTTGATACTTTGTTTGAACGTGACATCACATTCGCGAATAAAATCGCTTTCTCGGATGCCCATTTTTTGCAGCGATTGGCGGATGGCGGGCACAGTTCCTTCGCCAACCCCAATGGTTGGAATGGTCGGAGATTCTAATAAAGTAATAGTCACTGGTTGATCACGCAGACTATGTGCCAAATGATTTACCGCCAACCAGCCTGCAGTACCGCCACCTACCACCACAATATTTTTGATCATCATATCCTCGTCAAACCATCGCGACTGACAAACAAAAGCCCAGTGCGAGACTGGGCTTTTCATCGTGCATTTGCTGTTAGAAGCGCAAATTCAAGCCTACTTTGTAGCGAGCTTCACCGTCGAAGAACCACGCTGGATAACCATCTTTTAATTCAGGTTTCACTTGGGCTGTCGTTGGCGCAACACCAGTCTGGACGCTGTCCTCTTCTAAAATGTTGACCGCTTCAAAAGTCACTGTCAGCATTTCATTGATATTGTAGTTTGCACTTAAATCAAGGCTACCGTAGCTGTCATGCATGCGGTTGCCATAGAACCCTGGCAGTTCACGGATCATGAACTCTGAACGCCAGTTATAAGCCAAACGTGCACTGAAGTCATCCTTCTCATAGTAACCCACCAAGTTGATGGTGTTATCCGATGAATCGGTGAATTGGCTGATTTGGTCCGGGTAGTTCGAGGCTGGCGAGTCTGCATCCACGAGCGTGTAGTTCACGATATAGCCTAAGCCATTGTCAAATGCGTCTTGGACTTGGAATTCTAAGCCCAGAATGTCGCCGCCATCGCCATTGAGAATGGTCGATACCGTCCAATTGTCGCGGTTTGAGTTTGGATCAACCACGCCGATTTGTTGGTTCAATAACTGGCCTGAAGTTACGAAAGTATCGACATTTTTAAAGAACGCAGCAACGCTCACCATGCCTGACTTACCGAAATAGTATTCAACGCCAATGTCACCTTGCAATGCTTTGAATGGATCTAAGCCAACGTTGCCTTTAGTCACAACTTCATTGCCTGGTGTCCCGTCGTTGTAACCTGCGAAGGTTGAACGAGAGAACATATCGGTATAGTTTGGACGCGCGATCACTTCAGCCAATGAACCGCGTAAAATCACCGAATCCGCTAAGTCATAAGCAATGTTAAAGCTTGGCAGGATGTCGTTGTAATCGGCTTTATCGGTGCTCAGCGTGTTGGCGTAATTGCCACCACTGAAACCAAAATAATCTGACTCAGCATCTGTCGAAATATAACGCACGCCAAAATTACCGCGCACGCCTTCCGCTTCAAAATCAGCCATTAAATACAGGGCTAAATTGTCTTCACGAATAGTGCCGTAGGCCGATTTGTAATCGATTGAAGTATTATCAAAAGAAGCAATCGCAGCATAAGCATCTTTAATCATCGCATCCAGAATTGGCTCTGGCAGCGTAAAACCAGCGCCTGATGAGACTGTGCCGGAGTAGTATTTGCTGGCCGCGCCTGACGGTACAGTGCTATTGAGTTTTGTAGTGAACATTTCAGTTTTCACTTCATGATCAGTGAACCGCACGCCTGTCCGCAGATTGTTGACGATGCCATAAGTGACAGGCACTGCCAGATCTAATTGTGCATAGGTTTCTTCATCGCTATTTGGGCCTTTCTTCAAAGACCAACCCGCAGGTTCTAAATTGCCTTTGAAATCTGCCGCAGTGAAATATTTATTGGCGATGTCAATTTTGATTTGCTTGCCCGTGGCATCGTAAGTGCCTTTGTAATCAGCAGGTTTGCCTAACCAAAAACCGTAGTTGGCAGTTAAATCAGTGCCACCTTCCGCTTTGGTTGAACCAGCACGCCCTGATACTTCGAATTGATCTGCATCGTATTTGAAGCTGACATCAGCGGTGTCTGAAGACATGCTGGCAACACGCGCCCAGGTTTGAGCCCAGCCAGGGTTATCGTCTAAGCCATCGCGAGTATAAAACACACAAGTGCCAGAAGCGTTGCGTTTGGTACATGCTTGGTTTTTGTCATCCGGGAACATCACAAACAATGACGTATTGGCGTTATCTGCGGCTAAATCCAAACTCACCACATTCAATGCCATTTCTAAAGCATCGGTTGGACGGTATTGTAACGTGGTATTGATGGCCGTGCGTTCACGTTGCTGTTGGAACGTGGTCGGAACGATATCGCCCCAGCCGACTAATGATTCAATACCATTGCGTTGATAATCAGTTTCAGCGTATGCCACCGCAACCAAAGCACCGAAGGTTTCATCGAGGTTTTTCCAGCTGTAGAGGCCAGACACTTGAGGGTCAACTGCTTCAGAAATGGTGCCGTAATCGGCTTTCACACTGGCGAATACTTGGTCAGCATCTAACTCTAAAGGTTTACGCGTGTTGACGATAACTGTGCCACCAACGCCGCCTTCAGCGATATTGGCTTGGGAAGATTTATAAACTTCGATATCGCCTAATAACTCAGGTGGTAACATCGAGTAGTTAAAGCTGCGATCAATCGACTGTTGATCATACCAACCAGTCGATGCCACTGAGTGGCCATTTAATAACGTCGAAGTCAGCTGGCTAGAAGCGCCGCGAATTGAAACTTGTTGGCCCTGCCCAAACTGACGGCTGACGACCACCCCAGAAATGCGTCCTAAAGACTCACCCACGTCGCTGTCTGGAAATTTACCGATATCTTCGGCAGTGACCACATCGATCACGGCATCACTAAAACGCTTGGCGTTTAAGTTGGCTTCTTGTGATGCACGAATACCGCGAACTTCGATGACTTCAACTTTTTGATCTTTGGCTGCAGCAGTTTGGTCTTGTTGTGCCAGGGTTGGAGCGGCCATAACCGCAGTACCGACTAACAAACCTAATTTCACTGCTACGGCACATTTATGTAATTTGGTGTGCGACATGAGCTTCTCCCATTCCTGTTTTTTTCGTATGCGATGAGTATTGTTTTTCTGTCCTGTAATGACAACGCTGTCATTGAGAATCAACATACACAAAAAAAATTCGTTTTGCAAACGCATTTCGTTGATTTTTTAGCCGGCAGAATTCACTCTGAATGTAGCGATTTTTTGGCATTTTGCGCAGAAAATTTTCCGTCTGTTCTTTTGGGAATACCGTTGAATGGAATCAAATTACTGATTTATATGCTGTTTAATTATTTTCACTTAAATCTTTAGCCAAGTAAGATGAGTAATTTTGAAAATAAACAATTGCTGTTTCGTCAAAAAAGAGGTATCCAGTGATCTCATAATTATTAAAAAATGACCAGCGCTGTCATTTATCTTCACTATAAAGCGCCGTTTCAGTGCCAAACTCTGGCTGATACCGCAATGAGTGAGTTTTATTTAGGGTCAAACCATGAAAGCAACGATCCATGATGTCGCAGAGCTCGCCGGCGTTTCCATCAAAACTGTATCGCGAGTAATGAATAATGAGCCGTCGGTCAAACAAGCCACTATTGATAAGGTGACCGCCGCTATCAGCCAGCTGAATTATCAGCCCAATGCGGCTGCTCGCAATTTAGCGGGCACTCGCTCCTATAGCATTGGTTATATCTATGACAACCCCAACGCCTATTACGTCATTGATATGCAAAAAGGGTTGTTAGATGCCTGTCGTAAGCATGGGTATGAGTTAATTATCCACCCCACCAATGCTAAATCTGAGGGCATAGTGCAAGAAGTGGTGGAACTGGTGCAACATTCGCGTTTAGCGGGTTTAGTGCTGACCCCGCCCTTTTCTGAAATGCCTGAAATCGCCGAAGCTCTAGAACGGATTGGGGTCGATTTTGTGCGGATCATTTCGGGTTCAACGCCATCGCCAAAATTGACTAACTGCGTATTGATCGACGACTTTACTGCCGCATTTAAAATTACCAATCACTTGTTGGAATTAGGTCATACCGACATTGCGTTTTTATGCGGCGATGAGGAGCATAGCTCCAGTGGCGAACGCTTAGCTGGCTTCCAAGCGGCATTAACCAAACGTGGTATTGCAGTAAATCCTAAATTTGTCATTCCAGGCAGTTACTCGTTTGAATCCGGCGTTAAAGGTGCAAAACAACTACTCAGTTTAAATCAACGACCCTCAGCAATTTTTGCTTGTAACGATGAAATTGCCGCGGGTGCGCTGTTTTCAGCACGGTTATCCCATATTGATATTCCCAGTGAGTTGTCGATTGTGGGTTTTGAAAACAGCCCATTCTCGCGACAAACTTGGCCCCCGCTCACGACAGCAAATCAGCCCAATAGCACCATTGCGATGCAGGCGGCCGAACTGTTGTTCAAACATACGCGGCCAAGCCCACAACAATTAGCCAATACCGAGCAGCAGCCGGTCTTTATTCCAGAATTGTTAGTCAGAGAGTCCACTGCGGTATGCCGCAAAACTGGCAGTTAACAGAGCGGGCAATCTACCCGCTGATCGCCCGTTTATAAGGCCAGGTTCAAAAACATCTGCGCCACAGAGCGCAAAACAAAAAACCGTGGCTCAAACCACGGTTTTTTTAAGATGAGCATTAAAGCTAATTTGCTAGGTTACTTTTTAAGGCGCAACAATCTGCATCATCAGAGCTGACAAGTAACCGCCATAAGTCCCTAGGGCGTAGCCTAACACTGCCAACAACACACCCACAGGTGCTAAGGCAGGATGGAAAGCTGCGGCAACGACAGGCGCTGAGGCGGCACCACCAACGTTCGATTGACTGCCGACTGCCATATAAAACACTGGCGCTTTTAATAAACGCATCACCAACAGCATCAAGCCCGCATGAATTGAAATCCACACAATACCCGCCAAGAACATCACTGGATATTTGGTGATTGCCGAAACATCCATATGCATACCGATAGTCGCAACCAAGATGTAAACCATCACTGAGCCGACTTTCGAAGCGCCGACCGCCTCCAGCCGTTTCATTTTGGTGGTTGATAACAACAAACCGAAGGTGGTTGCTAACACCACGATCCAGAAAAATTTACTGGTCAAACTATACATCGCCAGTTCTGGCGCATTGGTGGCAATCCATGGGGCTATCGCATCAGCAAGTAAGTGTGAAATGCCTGCGACGGCAAAACCAACCGCAATCACCATCATCAGATCATTGGTTGATGGATTGCGCGAATGTTCGGCTTGATAAGCTTCGATTTTGTTTTTCAGGTGTTCCATCGCCGTGGTATCGGCCCCATTACGACGGTCAATCATGGCTGAATTCGCCGCCATCCACAGCAAAATCGCGGTCCAAATATTGGCGACTAACACATCAACCGTGATCATCACCGAAAAAATCTCGCCACTGGGTTCGAAGACTTCTTTCATCGCTGCTTGGTTGGCGCTCCCCCCAATCCAACTGCCAGCGATGGTTGCCATGCCGCGCCAGACAGCATCAGCACCTTCCCCGCCCATTTGCTCGGGGAAGATACTTCCGACGATCAATAAAGCAATAGGGCCACCGATGATAATCCCGACCGTACCGGTTAAAAATAAAATCAGTGCTTTGTGACCAAGCCCAAGAATGGCTTTAAAATCAACGCTGAGCGTTAACAACACCAAACACACAGGCAATAAGTAGGTTTTGGCCATGTCATACAACTGAGAATGTTCGCCGTCGATGACGCCCCAGGTGTTAAAAAGCGATGGAATGAAATAACACAATAAAATAGAGGGCACATAACGGTAAAATCGCTGCCAAAACGGGTGTGCACTGTGGCTGGTATAAAACACGAAACCTAGGATAGCGGCTAAAAGCCCCATCACCACGGCGTCGTTGGTGATCATCGGTGTGGTTGCTGACATGGAATGTCCTCGGGCAAAGGTTAAAAATTTAGCAACTTGATCAAATCAATGATTCTCAGCATTTTTTTAGAATAATTGCGGTCACATCAGGTTTTCCCTGAATGAATGCCGACATTGCTGGCTGCTAACTAAAACGACTATTTCCGCAATCTAGCACAGTTAAAGCGCTGGATAAAGTCAAAAGCCATAAACAGCCAGTTGCTGCGATTTTTGCCTAAAACTAAGTAAAAACGACATTAAACCCCGATAAAAACTGTGGGAATAGCCAGAGTTAATGCAAGTACTGATGTTTTTTTCATCAGCCATTACGCCAGTATGACTGACCAGCTTGCGGCTTGCTGCGTTTACATCTCCATCCTGCACTTCTCTTACACTTATCTTGCGCTACATTCCTCATGCGCTGCATTCCTCAGGCGCCACATTCCTCTGGCACCACATTCCTTTTCCGCCAGATGAAGGTGCAGGGTTATAGCACTAAAGTACCGTTGCAGCAGTCTCATGCGGCGCTTAGCCTAGATGTTTTGTGCGGGTTGAGGACAATAGCATGCGAATTTTAATTACTGGGGGTTGTGGCGGCATTGGGATGGCGATTGCGGAGCAATTTGCCAAAGCAAGACAGCCAGCAAATCATGCGGCCAAAGCAGGGCAGCCAGCGGCCAAAGCAGGGCAGCCAGCAAAACATGAAATCATCTTGGCCGATTTGCAGTTAGCAGTCGCAGAGCAAAAAGCAGCGGAGCTCAGCCAGCAGACAGGGGCCCATGTCAGTGCAGTTCATCTCGATTTAGCCAGCCAAGCAAGTATTGAAGCCATGATGGCGCAAGTAGGTCCTATTGATGTCCTAGTTAATAATGCAGGAATTCAGCATGTGGCTCGGCTCGATGAGTTTCCAGAACAAAAATGGCAATTATTACTGCAAGTCATGCTGACCGGGCCAGCCATGTTAACCAAAGCCTGTTTGCCTGCCATGCGCGCCCAAGGTTTTGGTCGCGTGATTAACATTGGTTCGATCCACGCATTAGTGGCATCGCCATTTAAATCGGCCTATGTTGCAGCCAAGCATGGCTTATTGGGGTTTAGCAAAGTCGTTGCGTTAGAGAACGCAGATTTTGATTTCACCATCAATACGATTTGCCCAGCCTATGTCAGGACGCCGCTGGTGGATGCGCAAATTGCTGCACAGTGTAAAGAGCACCAACTCAGTGAGCAGCAGGTGATTGAACAAATCATGCTGGCTCCTATGCCGCAAAAAGCTTTTATTGGTGTCGATGAAATCGCCGAAACTGCCCTATTTTTAACCCAAAACGCCGCGAGGCATATCACGGCGCAAACGCTGGTGTTAGATGGCGGTTGGACAGCACGCTAACTGACTTTGCAACTGGCGACAACTCAGGCACAATCCGAGGAGGTTTATTTGTACACACCACAGGCCCCGATGATTGTCAGCCCAGAAATTTCGCAAGTCGCTTCGATGGGAGTCAGCGGTATTGGTATTGGCAGCATTGCGGTGCTGTCCTTGTTATATCTGGTGGTGTTGTACAGCGTCGGTCGACTGGGTCGACATATTACCGGCCGCCACCCGCTCGCCCCTTGGGTGTTTAGTTTTGCCTTAGCCATTTATTGCACTTCATGGGCTTTTTATGGCGTGACCGCACAAGCAGGCATCAACGGTTGGTGGATCCCTCCGACTTACATCGGCTCTTTACTCCTGTTTTGGTTTGGCTTTGGTCTGATTGCTCGCATCGCCATCGCCTGTCGACGCTATCGCATCACCTCAGTCGCAGACTTTATTGCTACTCGCTATGGCCATTCACGGCTGCTCGCTGTGATGACAACCCTGATTGTATTAATGGCCGTCATCCCTTACATCGCTTTACAGCTGCAAGCGGTATCCACCAGTATTGATGCACTAGTTGCCAGTGACAGCGCAAAACCAATCGCCTGGCATCAAGACACCGGGCTTTACGTCAGTCTCTGGTTGGCCGTTTTTGCCATGCTGTTTGTCGGCCGGGGCGCCAAAGCGCATCAACCCAATCCGGGCTTAATGAGTGCAATCGCCTTTGAATCATTAGTGAAGTTACTGGCGTTATTGGCAGTGGGCTTTTTTGTCTGCTTTGGTTTGTTTGACGGCATCGATGACATTTTCCAACAAGCGGCTGATTCAACAGCGATAGCTCAACTCCAGTCGCATCAGACAAATACGTCGGTCTATTGGATCCATGTGTTATTGGGTTTTATCGCCACCCTTTGTCTGCCAAGACAATTCCATGTCAGTTTTGTCGAAATTCAGCATCTGCGGCATTTACGCCATGCTCGTTTAATTTTCCCGATTTATTTATTGCTGATGAGCGTGTTTACCTTGCCCGTCGCCTTGGCGGGCATTATGTTGCTGGGCTCTGATGTCAATATTGACTTGGTGGTCTTGCAGCTTCCCTTGTCAGCCAATCGCACAGACATGGCTCTCCTTGCTTATCTCGGCGGTTTTTCCGCAGCAACCAGTATGGTGATTGTTGCAACGGTCGTGCTTGGCATCATGATCACCAATGATTTGCTCACGCCTCTGCTGTATCGGCAACATGCCAAAAACCAAAGTGCCAAACCTTGGATCAAAATTGCCACATTAAGACGCTTGTCGATGTTGGCGGTACTGGCCTTGGGCTATGCCTATTATCGGTTTATTGGTACCGAAACCGGTTTGGCACAATTAGGGTTGATGGCATTCGCTTTGATTGCTCAGCTCGCTCCCGCGCTGATTATTGGCCTCAGTAGCCGCCGCGTGAATCGGCAAGGTGCGATTGCCGGGTTAGCAACGGGCGCCTTGATTTGGGCCTATATCTTGTTATTACCGCAGATCAATCGCGCAGGCTTGCTCAGTTGGCAATGGTTGACCGAAGGGCCTTTTGGCGTGAGCTATTTAGCCCCTGCCCAATTGTTTTATGGCCAGTTTGATCCCATCAGCGTAGGGGTGGTGCTCAGTCTTGGCGCGAATGTGGTGATGTTGTTATTGGTCAGCCAGCTCAGCCAAACCCGTTTTAGCGAATGGCTAGAAAGTGCTCGCTTCCTCAGACGGCCTCAGCAAGCCAATCCGCCCGCAGCCCAGCAGCTCACGGTGCAAGATGGTTATTTGTTGGTCCGTCGCTTTGCCGGAGAACGTGAGGCCAAACAATTGCTGCAACGGCATTTAAAAACCACAGATCCGGTGATGAGTCAGCCCGCCCCCGCCAATTTGCAACAAGGGGTTGAGCGGGCACTTGCAGCCGTGGTGGGTGGTGCATCCATGCGTTTACTGCTCAACGCCGCCAGTCAACATAACCCACTGCCCATTGATTCGGTGGCGCAATTTGTTGATGAAGCCAGTCAAGTCTATTTATTCAACCAAGCGCTTTTGAACGCTACGATTGAGAATATCAGTATGGGGATCAGCGTTGTTGATGCGGATCTGCGCCTGATTGCTTGGAACCAAAGGTATGTGGCGATGTTTAACTACCCGGCAGAATTGATGGAAGTCGGCCGACCTGTACTTGATTTATTGCAGTTTAACGCCCAGCGGGGTTGGTTTGGCCAGCGCAGTACCGATGTTGAACTGGAAGTAGAAAAGCGGCTGAATTACCTGCGTCAAGGCAGTAGCTATCGCTTTCAGCGACAACAACCTGATGGTCGGGTGTTTGAAATGCAGGGGAATCCTCTGCCTGGCGGTGGTTTTGTCACAACCTATAACGATGTGAGTTCTTTTGTTGCAGTGGCGCAGCAACTCGAAGCCAGCAATAACACTTTGGAACAACGTGTTGCCGCGAGAACCCATGAACTGGAAGTGTTAAATCAGCAACTCGCCAGTGCGAAACAACAACTCGAAGAGCATACCATCAGCAAGAACCGTTTTTTTGCTGCTGCCAGTCACGACTTACTCCAGCCCTTTAATGCCGCAGCGCTGTTTTGTGGCTTGATCCGCGAGCAGACACAACAATTGCCGCAAGTGCAGCAATTAACAAAAAACTTAGCGAATTCCTTGAATTCCGCAGAGGATTTATTAGCCAGTATCCTTGAACTCACCAAACTCGATTCCGGCGTGGTGAAAGCACAGCCGAGCCAAGCCTGTTTAACGGAATTGCTCGATCATATTGCGCGTGAGGCGAAACTCATCGCCGCAGAAAAACAGCTGCAATTTCATTATCAACGCAGCAGTGCATGGGTCAGCACTGACATCCGTTTATTACGGCGCGTTGTGCAAAATTTGGTGTCCAATGCGATCCGTTACACCGAGCATGGCAAAATAGTTTTGGGCTGTCGTCATACGCGGTTAGCCGATGGTGCGAGCGCTATTCGCATCGAAGTTTGGGATACTGGCATTGGCATCAGCGCTGAAGATCAACAGCATATTTTCCAAGAATTTCAACAAGGCACCCATGCCGATCAGCGCGGTTTAGGCATTGGATTGGCCATCAGTCAGCGTATTAGTTTGCTGTTACAGCATCCACTCACGCTGCACTCTAAGGTGGGCTGTGGCAGTTGTTTTGCCATCACCTTGCCGCGAGTCCAAACGCCTAAGATTGCTATCAAGCCAGCGAGCGCCAGTATCAGCACAGTGAATTTTGCTGGGAAAACCGTGTTACTGATGGATAACGAGGCACAACTGCGCACAGCAGTTGCCGCGTTATTGCGCAGTTGGCAATGCGAGGTGTGGGAAGCCAGTAAACCCGCCGAAGCTTTAGCCTTCGTACAAAACAACGGCCAACCCGACTTATTGTTATTTGATTATCATCTGGATGCTGGCGCTACAGGTGTCGAAGTGGCGCTGCAACTGCAACAACATTTCTCACTGCAGGCCCCTGTGGTCATCCATTCCGCCGATCAACAACAAAATACTCGGGACGCGGCGATGAATGCAGGGTTTCACTTTATGCTGAAACCCTTAAAAGAGGCCAGTTTAAAACGCTTGTTGCAACGGTTGCTGCGCTAATCATTTCAGTTGACCGCTCATGCCCAAGCGGGAACAAGCGACTGCCAACAGACATTCTGCAGCAACCTTGTCAATCGATTGTGGGCTTTGCTTATTCCTCGGAACTGGCCCGAAACTTCAGTTGCACGCCTTGTAAGAAATTTCGTAACACTTGATCTTGGCACTCGCGATAATGCGGGTGATCAACGCGGCGAAAGAAGGCACTGAGCTCATGTTTGCTAAGTTTAAAATCCGCCAGTTGCAGCACTGCGAGGATGTCATCATCTTTAAAATCCAAGGCAATTTTCAATTTGCGAAAGATAATATTGTGCGTCAATTTGCGTTCAATGGCGGGTTGTTCACCCTCTTTTTTACCCCGACGCTCAATAATCAAGCCATTCAAAAATGCCGCTAATGCAATATCAGGTAAGGGCATAAAGGCTTTGTCATCATCCTTTTTCAACCAATCACTGACTTCCGCGCGCGTGACTGTTACATCGGCATGCGCAAAAAGCTGAATCATTTTTTGATCATTTAAATCAAAAGCATAGCGAATTCGACGAAGAATTTGGTTGTTGGTCATGACATGTCCTGAAAGGTACCACTGCGATATGGGTAACGAATTACGAAATTTAAGTGAATATTTTACCAGAATTACCCCAGTTGCGCTGGGCAATCTACGAAGAACCCATGGCAATAAGGTGATAAATTAGATGCAATCATTCAGCCGATCCCTGATGATGGGCTCACTCGCTAAACGCTGAGCTCTTTTAAAGCATGGCAAAATAATCGCAACATGGAACCCATATGCCAACCATTGCTATCTTTGTTGATGTTCAAAATATGTATTACACCTGTCGCGATCACTATGGCAGCAGTCTAAATTATCGCGCTTTATATGCCTTGCTGGCCGAACGAGGCCAAATTTTACAGGCGGTTGCGTATGCCATTGAACGCCATGATGATAAGCAGCGCAAATTCCAAGACGCACTGCGCCATGTTGGTTTTACCGTCAAATTAAAGCCATTTATTCAACGGGTTGATGGTTCGAGCAAAGGCGATTGGGATGTCGGTATCACCATCGATGTGATGGAGAGTGCACAGCAGGTTGATGAAGTGATTTTATTGTCGGGTGATGGCGACTTTGCAATCTTATTGAATCATATCAAACAAAAATATCCAGTTCGTTGCACAGTGATCGGTGTGGAAACTTTGACGGCATTTGGACTACGCCAAGCGGCTGATGAATTCATCGCAATTCCGCCAAATTGGCTACAGAATTTTCGACATGAAGAAGTCAGCTGACTTCCCTCAAACCACCTCTCAGTCCACTTATCAGACCACCTCGCAGACCTTTTAATCGAGCAAAGAAACCCAGCAGTAAACGCCCGTGATCACAAGTCTAGGGTTGCGACCTGAACACAATTGCGGCCTTGTGCTTTCGCTCGATACAAGGCTTGGTCTGCTCTTAAAAACAATCGTTGGTAATCTTCGTCGCGTTGCAGCTGAGCAACCCCAAAGCTTGCGGTCAAACGCAGCACATCGGCCACTCGGACATGCTCAAGTTCAGCCAGAATTTTTTCAGCCACTTTGACGGCCGCCTGTGCGTTGGTTTCTGGCAACAACACCACAAATTCATCGCCACCAAAGCGCCCTAACAAGTCATCATGACGCAAAGAATGCTGGGCAATTAAACACAGCTGCTGCAGCGCATGATCACCGACATGATGACCAAATTCGTCATTAATTTGTTTAAAATGGTCGATATCAAACACCATCAGTGAAAAATTGCTAAGGTCTTGTTGCGCTTTGCTAATTTCCAGATGGGCGCGTTGCTCCAACCGATCTCTCGAAGCCACCTGCGTTAAATTGTCGGTAAACGCCACTTTGCGAAGCTGCAAATTATCCGCCAGCAAGGTTGGCAGCGCCAAACCATATAAGGTATTTGCCGCGATGACATTAATCGCAAACTGGTAAACCATAACAAATTCCATCAGACCCAATACATGCACTAAGAATGCGATGAGGAAACCACTGATGGCCATCGTCAGCACGTTGTAAAAAGGCGATTCAGAGCAGGCGATCCACATATGCGGTATCACCAAAAAGAAAATGGCAAAAGCACTATTTTGTGAGCCGGATAAATAGGCCAGCAACATCGCAAAAGTGAGTAACAAAATGGTCAGCAGCAATTTCAGCCAATAATGTGGCGTCGCATGTTGCAGCTGTAAAGCGGATAAATCCGTGAGCCGAAACAATACGCCTGGCAGCAGTTTACTGAGCATTGCGACAAAAAATGGCGCCATCACCATAACACCCGCCATATCGCCAATCCAAAATGGCAACCAAGTTTTACTGACATCAGCCAGCGGCATCATGTTAGAAATCACCAGTGAGGTTAAGACCAAAACCGTCGCCAATAACGAGGTCGAGGCAGCAATCACTAAAAATGAAACGATGACTCGGGTGACATCACGCACGCCATGACGGGCGACAAAACGCAGCAAATACGCCCCCAAGGCATAGGGCAGAATATGAGCGAAGCCAAATAACATTCCACCTTTGAGGATTTCTGCTGCAGTCAGTGGTAATTGATAATGAGAAGCCGAAAAAAAGGTAATCAACACACAGCCAACCAGTAACGCTGGCAATGCCGTTAAACCCATAATTAATAAGGCTGCGAAGGTGAAGCCTGCCACTGGAAACCAAACGCTGGCATGACTGGTGTACTCAACCAACCAACCTATTTCAAACAACAACAGCCAAGCAAGTAACAGAAAAAATGAACGCCACCACCACGACTGCTGTAGTTTGCGGCCCAAGCCTTGGGCTATAGCTCCAGTTTGATCGATTACAGACATTGTTTTCACAGAACTACCAACACAATAAGCCGAAGGCACTGGCCGAGCATTAGGCTTTAGGATACAGGCATCAATCGCACCATATTGCCACAGAAATAGCGGGCAGCAATAACCTTCAGCCACGATGAAGTGAATGAATATTGCAGCTGAAACTTAAACTTAGCTCGAAGTGAGTATTTTTGCTAGGCTTTTCAGCGGTGCTGGAGGGCGATTCAACGTTGAAAAACAGGGAGATTTTTAAGGCAGATAAGCTCGGATTATTGCGAAACTTTACAGTCAAATTCCCTTAATTATTTATTGTAAAATATCCGGCAACTTCAGCTTTTCAAACATAATGCCGGCCAGTGTCCGGTTATTCACATTTAACTTGCGCAAAATTGCCGAGACATGCTGCTTCACAGTGGTTTCTTGCACATTCATTTCATAAGCAATTTGTTTATTCAGCAGACCATCGGCAATCATTTTTAACACCCTAAACTGTTGTGGTGTCAGTTGCTCAAGCCGAGTGGCAAAATCATGGTCAATTAAGTCATCCGCTTGGGCAATGGCAGACGTTAATTCCGCAGGCAACCAAATGTCGCCAGCCAAGACCGCGCTCACGGCCTCGGATAACACATCAAGCGGGGCTGATTTGGGTAAATACGCAGAAGCGCCTAATTGCATCGCCTGTTTAATGACCGCCGGTTCTTCAATCGCCGACACCATCAAAATCGCGATATCAGGATACTCAGTGCGCAGTAGCGTCAGACCGGCAAAACCCTCCGCATCGGGTAACTTTAAATCTAACAAAATTAATTGAGTGTCTGGATGTTCACGCAGTAGCGGCCATAACTGCGCCATGCTATGCGCCTGAAACAACTGGGCGTCAGTGCCTAAAATCGCTTGCAGGGCTTGCGACAAGGCAACTCGAAATAGTGGGTGATCATCGGCAATGATGGCAATCATGCAATAACAGTTCTCAATAGGTCAGCGGAAGTGAATCTTTATTACCTTACCGCCTTTTTCATCAGAGGGTAAAGTATTTCCAAAGATAAAAGCGACCCGAAGGTCGCTTTGCAAGAACACGTTTAGAATCGGTAGCCCACCGATAAACTCACTGTGCGTGGGTCACCGTAATAAGCGGTAATGGTTTGCTCGCCTGCCAGCAGTGGGAAGTTATAGCCCGCAATCCGCGTTTCTTTATTGCCTAAGTTACGGCCTTGTAAAGAGACGTCCCAGTTCCCGCTGGCATCATACCAAGTGGCGCCAGCATTAAATAAGGTGTAGCCACCAAAATCCAGCATCGACGGCAGTTCGAAAATTTGCGTTTCACTGCGATGATACAAGTTGGCATTCAGCACTAACTCACCGCCCAGCAAGCCCAGGGTATATTTACTGCCAAGCGTGCCTGTTAATTCTGGCGTATTGGCAAATGACCATAAGCCAGACACATCAGTCGTGGTTTGAGTCGCGGCATCATAGAACATCACTTCATTAAACTTGGCATCGGTATATCCCAAGACTAAGTTAAACTGTAAAGCGTCGCTTGCCACAGCCACCGCTTCGAGCTCTAAACCATTGATGTCAGCGCTTGCTGCATTCAGTACTTGCGATGCCACGGTATTATTCACCGCGCGCTGCACCGTCACCTGCATATCATCATAGGCCGAGGTGAATACTGCCGCATTCAAACGAACTCTGCGATCCCATAACTCACTCTTCACGCCCAATTCAAATGTATCAACAGTTTCAGGTTGGTAAGGGTCGCCAGCATTTGGGTTGACCGATTGGTTGCCACGCATATCAAAACCACCGGATTTAAAGCCATCGGTGTAGCTGCCATACATCATGACATTGTCATTGGCTTGATACTCGAAACCCACCCGAGGTGAGAAATGGCTAAAGCTTTCGTCGCCCGTGAAATCAGATTGCGTGCCAATTTTATTGGCAGTGTCGCGCGGGAGTTTGTAACCTAAATAGACATACCGGTAAACCGCAGCATCTTTATCGTCTTTGGTGTAACGGCCACCCAAGGTAAATGACCACTGATCAGACACTTGATAAGTCCCTTGCGCATACGCTGCAAAAGAATCGGTGTTGACACAACCCCCGTTCTCGATGGTCACACCAAGACCAGCCACTAACACAGTGCCAAAGGCGCCACAAGCATCGCCAGTGAAGGTATAAAGACCAGAAGCAAACTTCAATTTGTCATCATTGAACATCAATTGCAGTTCATTGGAGGTTTGCTCATCCTCATAAAATGCCGGTACGTCCAAAGAAGGCCGCGTGGTGCTGTCGAAGTCGATATTGGTATCGGTGACCCCTTCGCGCTTGGCAGTGATGGCTTTGAGTGACCAGTTGGCATTGATATCCCAAGCCATTGTCAAAGAATGACCACTGGTTTCAACACTGTTATCCACTGGCATACTGGTTTTGGAATCAAACACATTCTCCATCGGCGCTTCACCCGTTAATAAACTGGTGGTCAAGCGATGGCCGCCCTTCGAGTTACTATCGTCTTGGGTTTTATCCGCCGCGAAGCTGAAGCGTAAATTATCCAGTGCTTGATATTGGAGGCTCAAACGGCCAGTGCGGATGTCTTTGTTGTAGTTCTCATCGCCCGTGTTAACGTAGGTGCCAAAACCATCTCGGTTGTAGGTGGCGCCTGCCGCACCAATAAATAATTTATCCGTGATGGCAGTTTGACCGGACAATTTCAAATCTTTTTGACCATAGCTGCCCACGGTGCCACGCACAGCAAATTCATTATCGCCCGTCAGCGCTTTGGTGACATATTTCACCGCACCACCTATGGTATTACGGCCATAAAGTGTGCCTTGTGGTCCACGCAAAACCTCAATCCGTTCAACATCATAGATGTCCATCGCGGCGCCTTGCGGCCGAGCCATGTAGACATCGTCCAAATAGATGCCAACGCCTGGTTCAAAACCCCACAGCGGATCTTGCTGGCCAATACCGCGGATATAAGCGGTCAATGTACTGTTGGTGCCGCGCGATACTTGCAACGTGGTATTCGGCGATTGTTGTTGCACCGAGGTGATGTTCTCAATGCCTTTTTGTTTTAAATCTTCTGCGCCGATAGAAGTCACAGCCACAGGCACAGTTTGTAGATTTTCCGCAGTGCGCCGAGCAGTGACCTGAATCACCTCTAGCGTTGCTTCTTCTTGTTTTTTCGCTTCGGTCGTTTGCTGCTCTTGCGCATGCAAAGGCGCAACTAACACGGTGCTGACAGCGAGGGCTAATAAGTTGGGGGCGAAGTATTTCATGTTATTGTTGTTATGTGCCATTTGGCATCTCCTGCTGATGGATCGGCTAACTTGTTGTCTCTACTTTAGGCCGTTCTGCGCAAATGTTAATCTGTACCTTAGTACTATAGAGTTGTGCTCAGGGATAGATCAGACTGCTTAAAAACAATCACAAGGATTTTTTATGCTGAGTTTACTCGGATTACTGACTGGGCTCATCTTATTGATTTGGTTGACCATGCGTGGCATCAACCTTTTCATTCTAGCGCCACTATGCGCCCTCATTGTTGCAGTCACTAACCAAATTCCCTTTTGGCAAAGCACTGGCAGTGCTGATTTTGTACACGCTTACATGAATGGATTCTCTGGGTTTGTCGCCGCTTGGTTCTTTATGTTTTTACTCGGATCTTTGTTCGGTAAACTGATGGAACATACGGGTGCTGCCGACGCCGTGGCCCTTTGGATTGTCAATCGCCTTGGCAAAGCACATGCAGTTGCCGCAGTGGTCTTGGCGTGCGCCTTGTTAACTTACGGCGGAGTCAGCGTCTTTGTCGTGGCATTTTCAGCGTACCCAATGGCGATTTCTTTGTTCAAAGATGCCAATTTACCGCGCCGCTTTATCCCCGCAGCACTCGGATTGGGCTCAGTCACCTTTACTATGACTTCCGCAGGTTCGCCAGAAATCCAAAATTGGATCCCCATCCAATTTCTGAAAACCACGCCTTATGCCGGCTGGGAAGTGAGTTTAGTGGTGGCCATTTTTATGGCAGCCTTTGGCTACGCTTGGCTGCAGCGGATGATCCGCAAAGCCGTCGCCAATGGTGAAGGATTTGCCGCGCGCGACACAGATCCAGCGGTGACAGATCGCGAATTACCCAAGCCGATTTGGGGATTATTACCCTTAGTAGTGGTGTTAGTGCTGTCGAATCTGCTGCATCACAGCCTGCAACAAGCGGCGTTGATTGTCGCGCTAACCGGCGGTGTGTTAACTCTTTATCTAGCAAATCGCCGCTTTATTGTTGATTTGCATAAAACACTGGACCAAGGTGTGCTGGGCGCATTATTGGCGATTGGCAATACCGCAGCGGTGGTCGGGTTTGGTGCTGTGGCGAAATTAACGCCTGCGTTTAGCAGCATTGTCCATGAACTCACGCATTTACCAGGCCCTGAACTGGTGGGGGCCGCAGTTGCAGTGAGCGTGGTGGCAGGTCTTACGGGGTCAGCCTCCGGTGGCCAAGCCATTGCTCTGCCTGAAATTGCCCCTACTTATTTAGAACGCGGTGTTGATGCGGAGCAACTGCATCGTGTGGTTGCGATTTCGTCCGGTGCGCTCGATTCATTGCCACATAACGGTTATGTCGTCACCACCATCCGCGCCATTTGTGGTGAAAGTCATCAGCAAGCTTACTGGCCGATGGCGGCAGTGACCGTGGTTGTTCCCGCTCTCGGCACTGTGTTAGCAATCTTGTTATTTCAATGGTTTTAGGAACTTTTATGCGCTTTTTATTGCATGTTTTTGGCATTTTATCGGTGATGTTTGCGGCAATACCGCAGGCACATGCCATCACCAATAACAGCCTGAATGACAGCACCAAGCCCAACCAAAGCCTGCTAGTAAAAAAGCAGCGGTTTGTGATGCCAAGCTTCACCACGCAACAGGGTGCTGTCATCGCACCAGTACAGATTGGCTATGAAACTTACGGCTCGCTCAACCAAAAGCGCGATAATGTCATTTTAATTACCCATTATTTTTCAGGCACTTCGCACGCAGCCGGTAAGTATCACACATCCGACGCCCAAGCAGGTTATTGGGATGCCATCATAGGCCCTGGCAAAGCCATTGATACCAATAAGTTTTTTGTGATTAGTAGCGATACTTTAGTCAACTTAAATGCCAAAGATCCGCAAGTCATCACTACAGGGCCTGCAACTATCAATGCCAAAACTGGCAAACCTTGGGGCTTAAGCTTTCCAGTCGTCACCATCACAGATTTTGTAGAAGTCCAACGGGCATTACTCGAGTCATTGGGGATCACAAAACTTCATGCCGTCATTGGTCCCTCGATGGGGTCATTTCAAGCCATCGAATGGGCGGTGCGTTATCCAGAACGAGTAGAACGGCTCGTGCCAGTGATTGGCAGCGCTGAAGTCGATGCCTATACCGCGGTGAAACTTGAACGCTGGGCATATCCCATCAAACAAGATCCCGCTTGGCAACAAGGGGATTATTACGGCAAAACCGAGCAGCCGGTCGCAGGCTTAACCACCGCATTAGCCTACATTACCCAAGATGCGTTGCACCCACGCAGCTTTAATCAGAAATACCCAAGCCTCGCCCAAGATCAAGCTGCGGCTGCGGATATTCGCGCCAGTTTTCGTGCTTGGGACGAGTTGATGAGCGCAGCCAAAGCCCGCTCTAGCCTGCAAGATGCCAATCATTTGTTGTATCTGGTGCGCGCGTCGCAATTGTGGCGTGCAGGTATGGGCAATGATTGGCAGCAAGCTCTCAATCAAGTGCAAGCGAAAACTTTATGGCTGCCTGCTAGCGGCGATCTGTTATTAACTCTCGCCAGTGCCAATCAAAGTCATCAGGCGCTTCAAGCAAATGGCAAAGCAAGTCAACTGCTGGCAATTGATGGCGACTTTGGTCATTTAGATGGTATTTACAACATCAGTAAAGTCGCTGATGCCCTACAAAAATTTCTCGAAGAATAATGGTTTTCCCTGTCCTTACGCTCGGTGATGTGCCTTTCGAGTGGGTGTCGGCCTGAATTTATTCAGGCCTTTTTTATGGCCTTTTTATAGCTTTGCTAGGAATTGCCTCAAAACAGCCAAAAACAAAAAAATCATAAAAATAACATTTCGTTTACCAAATACTGGCATTTACACCCATGCCATTGCTAAGATGATGGCAACTCAACATCATCGAAGGATCGGTCATGACATTAAATTTATTGCGCAGAACATGGTGGGTTCCAGCGATGTTGTCACTGGGATTGCTCTCAGGCTGCGCGGTACAACAAGTTGGTGATAAACGTGCGGTAACGCTTGAAACTGGCGTGGACGTCTTGGATGCCACCTCCCATGTGGCGGCTGGGATCTATTTAGGGCAACCCGAATCCGCCGCACAGGCGAAAAGCAACGCAGAACAAGTGAAAGCCTTAGACGCAGCGATTGAACGGGCTAAAGCCAGAAAAAATGGCGACAATGTCGCGACGAGCAGTTCAGGCAAAGACCAATAAACCCCAATCATCTATCCCGACTACTTTTCAAAAATGCAGCTGGTCGGATGATCTGCTGCAACAAAATTCAAGCGGGTGTATTCGTTGATTGGGCTTGGCAGTAAATTGTGATAGTATCACAACAATTATGCAAGCGAAGGCTCCTCAATACTCAGCAACTGCAAGTTGTGCTGAGTGGTTGTTCGCCTGCGCCAGGTTGTTGTGAAGGAATGTTATGCAAAATCGTATCCCATTGTATTTACTCACAGGCTTTTTAGGGGCGGGCAAAACCACCCTACTGAACCAATTGGTGCAGCTGCCAGAATTCGCCAAAACGCTGGTTATCATTAATGAATTTGGTAAAACGCCACTCGACCATAAATTGGTCACTCGTAGTCATGATGATCAAGTGGTTGAATTATCCAGTGGTTGTATTTGCTGCACTATTCAAGGGGATTTGGCGAAAACATTGAGTGAAGCGCATTGGCGATTTTCCCGCAATAATCAACGCATGTTTGACCGCGTGATTATCGAAACTACCGGTCTGGCCGATCCTGCGCCTGTGTTGCGCACTGTGATTGAAACGCCAGCACTGTTTGATCGCTATCGACTCCAAGGCACAGTAACCTTGGTCGATGCCGTCAATGGCGACGCGACGCTGAAGACTCACCCTGAGGCTCGGCGCCAAGTTGGCGTCGCCGATTTGGTGTTACTGAGCAAAACCGAATTATCAACCCCACCCCAACTCGCGGCACTTACCCAGCAAGTGCGACAATTCAACCCGACTGCACCTATTGTGCATCGCACCTTGGATAATGTGGATTTAAGCCTGATTTTGCAATTAGACCATGCAGAGCCTGTGCAAACTGAAACGCCACTGCGCAATTGGTTGCCAACGCAAGGTTTAAGTTTCCAGCCGCTAAATTCATCCGCAACTGGCGTGTTGCAAGCGCAAGCGAACAGCCATAGTCAATCCGAACGAATTCAATCGTTTTGTTTTGAATTAACGGCGCCAATTAAAATTCAAAACTTAGACAAATGGCTGGATGCGCTATTACCCCGCTTAGGACATCAGCTTCTTAGGATGAAAGCCATCCTGAATGTCGAAGGATTTCCAGGGCCTGTGGCCATCCATGCAGTGCAAACCTTGTTGCACCCAGCGGGGGTAATGGAAAACTGGCCTGATGACAATCGCACTAGCCAGTTGGTTTTCATCACGGATGGTATTGATAGCGCAGCATTAATTCAAACCTTAAACATCCTGCAAGGCCTTGAGTGATGAACGCTTTAGCGCTTTGCTGCAGCAAGCTCTAGTGCCAGCATTTCACGTTCAAGCAATAAATCGTAACTGAGCTCCAAAGCCGCCAGCACTGCGGCTTGTTCATTACTCAAATTACGGCCACGTTGGCGCACCGCTTGGATTTTTTCATTCAAATGCTGAGCAGCCTCGGTCAAACCTGCCGCATGTTGCGGTGCAGTTTTTAGCTTGTAGTCACGTCCAGCCACTTCAAGCACTAATTCAGAATGCGTAGTTTGGTGATGTTTCATTTCCACCTCAGGCTAAAAAGTCGCGAAGAATATCAGGCCTTTGCAGGGAAATAAACTGGCCTATCCAAACTGCCGCGGCTCATTCGCGCAACGCCAGCAGATATGCCATACTGCCAAGCAATCGCTGCTCAATTCTTCTTTTACTCTATGTGGAAATTGCTATCAAGCTTGCTCTTAGTGCTGATGACTTTGCCAGTTCAGGCGGAAAACCTACGCTTTTGCTACGAAGATAAGCAGTTGCGCCCTTATTATTTTGGCGATAGTAATCAAATTCCAACCGAGCGGCCCGGTGCAACCATCGAGCATTTACAGTTGCTCACGCGGCAAGTGCCTAATCTGGCCTTAAAACTTGAACGGCTGCCTTGGAAACGCTGCTTAGCGCGATTGGCCGCTGGTGAAGTGGATGCCGTGGTGGGCAGTTACAGTCAAGAGCGAGAAAAAATCGGTGTGTTCCCAAGAGATGCCAAGCAACAACCTGATCCTAAACGCGCATTTGCCGAACATCAAACCTGCTTAGTTGCACGTGCGGATGCGAATTGGAGTTGGAATGGCCAGAAATTTGTTGGCATCAATCAAGTAGTTGTGGCGCGTTCGCTCGGTTATGCCCCGTTAAAATCGCCTGATCAGCAAAAAATTATCATGCATTACACTTTGTCAGGCACGATGGATTTAGATCTGCTCGAACGCGGTCGGGTCAATGCGATTACGACTTTGTGCAAAATTGCTGGCGAAAATGCAGTGACACCCGCAGTGCGCGACCGTAATTTGAAAGTACTGCTGCCGCCGCTTTATAGCAACACAGGGTATTTAATTTTTAGCCATCAATTTTACCAACGTCAGCCAGCAGTGGCTGAAAAACTTTGGCAGTTGCTTAGCAAAGAAAAAGGCACAGCGATTTATCACAGTTATTTGGATTTGATGTTGAAATTACCTGCAGAAAACGCAAAGGCCCAACAACAGAAATAATACGCCGTTCGCTCAAGGCGCTTGGGTTTGCGGCAAAGATTGTTGCGCTTTCTCATCGCCATCCCCTATGCTATGACCATTCTGGTTGCCAAGGATCTCATCTATGAAATTGTGCTTTTCATTCAGCCTGTTAGCACTGACTCTATTGAGTAGTACAGCGAGTGCTGCCCCAACCCCATTGACCGCCACGGACTTATGGCAAGTGGCAAGACCGAGCGGTCTCACGGTATCGCCAGATGGGCAAAGGGCTTTATTTAGCCTAACTCGCTATGACTTAGCAAAAGATAAAGGCAATGCCGATTTATTTTTGCTCGACCTGAACTCTGGCCGCCAGCAACAACTGACTTATCACCCTGGCAACGACAGCCAAGCCAATTGGAGCCCTGATGGTCGCTTGGTGACTTTTATCGCCAAACGCGATTCTGAACAAGCGCAAGTGATGTTGATGCCGGTGAATGGCGGCGAAGCGCGCGCACTCACGCAACTCCCCGTGAATGCCAGTAAACCGACCTTCTTACCCGATGGTAAAAAGATTTTGTTTTTGGCCGAAGTGCCAGCAGGCTTTCAAGGCGACTTTACTGCGCTCGCCACTGAAATTGCCAAGAAAAAGCAACATAAAGTCAGTGCGAAAGTGACAGAAAATCGCTTATATCGCTACTGGGATCGGTTTTTAACTGATGAATACGTGCCACAATTTTTCACGGTAGACATCCAAAGCGGCGATATTCAAGCCATCACGCCTGGTTGGCGCTATTTGATGGAGTTAGAGGGTGGCGCTGAATTTAGTATTTCACCCGACGGCAAACAACTTGCCGTAAGTGTAATTTCAAGCTTACCGCCCTACAATTCACTGAATAGCGATATTTTATTAGTGCCGCTGGATGGTAGTGGCAAAGCGCAAAATATTACCGAAGCCAATAAAGCCGATGATCGCAATCCAGTGTTCAGCCCGACCGGACGCAGCTTAATTTATGGCGCCCAGCAACGACTTGATTTTGGCAATGACAATGTCAAATTAACGCATTTTGACTTGGCAAAGAAATCGGCCACTGTGCTGGCTGGCAATGTGGATTTATCGCCTGAACGCTGGTTTTTCAGCAAAGATGGCAGCATGTTGTATTTTACGGCCCAAGACAAAGCCAAAGTCTCGCTGTTTTCAGTGCCTGCCATTGGCGGCGCTGTGAAGCAAGTGCTGCGGCAAGGGAGCAATGAACAAGTGCAAGTGGCAGGCCCGCAACAATTTGCCTTGGTGCAAAGTGGCATTAGTCAGTTACCTGAAATTTTCTTACTGAACAATCAAAGCCGTACCTTAAAGCAAATAAGTCAGCTCAATAGCAATCTGCAACAAAATACCGCTTGGGGCAAAGTAGAAGAAGTCTCCTACGCCGGCAGCGATGGCAAAGCTATTCAAATGTTTATCATCTATCCAGCGAACTTTGATGCGAAAAAACGCTGGCCACTCCTGAGTTTATTGCACGGCGGTCCGCATAGTGCCTTTATGGATGGCTTCAGTCCGCGTTGGCACCCGCAAGTCTTTGCCGCCATGGGTTATGTCGTGATTATGCCGAACTTCCATGGCTCGACCGGTTTTGGCGAGGCCTTTACCGCGTCCATTCACGGTGATCATGCAACTAAACCTTTTTATGACAGTGAAGCTGCCATTGATTATATGGTATCCCGTGGCTTTATTGATGAGAGCAGAGTCGCAGCCGCAGGTGGCAGTTATGGGGGCTATCTTGTGAGCTGGATTGCGGGCCACAGTACCAAGTACAAAACCCTAATTAATCATGCAGGCGTTTATGATTTAATGGCGCAATTTGCCTCGGATGCGACTTACATGCGCGTCTTTGCCTACAACGGTTCGCCGTGGGAAAATAAAGAGAATGTGCTAAAAGCTAGCCCAGCCATGTATGCCGAAAACTTTAAAGTCCCGATGTTGATTACGCATGGCGAGCAGGATTACCGGGTCCCGGTGACGCAAGGTTTAGCCCTGTACGGCGTGCTCAAAGGCAAAGGTATCGAATCTCGGTTGGTGTATTTCCCCGATGAAAACCACTGGATCCTAAAACCGAATAACTCGATTTATTGGTACCATGAAGTTGAACAATGGTTAGCTCGGCATTTAGGCAAAGGACCGTCGAATTAAACCCAACGTCAACAAGAATACCGCTGAGCGAGCGCTTCAGATGCTTGCTCAGCGGACTGTAAAGTCCAAGAGTACCAGCATGCACTGTGCCAACCCCTTATCGTTTCCTTGAAACTTTTTAACCCACTGAGCCCCAATGGATTTGCCATGTTAGTGCAATATCAAGCTTTAGTTGCCAGCAAGCAGTTAGAATACGACGAGCAGCAATGGCAAGCGCTACAGAAGTTAGCCATGCTGGCTGAGTCGCTCACTTTAGCGCATGCCCAGCAAAAATCGCTGCCAGCTTTGCCAAAAGGGCTGTATATCTACGGTCCAGTGGGCCGGGGTAAAACCATGTTGATGGATCTTTTTTATGCAAAGGTCCCAACCCCTCGGAAAATCCGCCTGCATTTTCATCATTTTATGCAACGCGTTCATCTAGAACTGCATGCTTTGACCGGCACTGAAAACCCTCTGCAAGTCCTCGCCAAACGTTGGGCCCGACAATTTCAGTTATTATGCTTTGATGAATTTTTCGTCAATGATATTGGCGATGCCATGTTGCTTGGCACTTTATGGCGTTACCTCTTTGCCGAAGGGGTGGTTTTAGTCACCACATCCAATGCCCATCCCAACGATCTGTATCGCGATGGCCTGCAGCGTAGCCGTTTTCTACCGACCATCGACCTACTCCATCAGTATTGTGAGCTATGGGATCTTGACAATCACATCGACTATCGCAGGCGGCAAAATGCAGACATGCAATACCTGCAAGTCTGTCCGATGGATGGTTGGCTTGAACAAATTGCCGAACAAAAGTATGGAACAGTGGTTAATGCAGAGGAAGGTGAGGTCATCAGTGTCCATCATCGACCGATCCCCTATTTATGGCGCAATAACAAGGTGATCGCTTTTGATTTTATGGCGCTTTGCAGCGGTCCGCGTAGCCAACTTGATTATATGGCTTTAACCGCGGAATACCGAGCCATCGCAATCCGTCAGGTTCCGCAATTCACTGCGCAAAGTGCCACTGCAATTTTGCATGGCGTCGAAGAGAATTACCAACGTGAGCATTCTGATGTCTTCGTCAGTCGGCTCGATAATGAAGCGCGACGATTTATCGCCTTGGTCGATGAATGTTATGAAAAAGATTGTCTGCTGATTTTATCGACACAAGTTCCCTTGCTTGAGTTGTATCAAGCAACTCAGCTAAGTTTTGCATTTGAGCGTTGCATTTCAAGACTTTATGAAATGCAGCGTTGGTAGATGTTGACTATTCCTCATCAGCAATTAGTAATTAATTGACATGATTAGTTACAGTTGGTTTACTAACACCCCAAAATAAAAACAAGGATGCATCATGTCGAATGTCACGGAACAAGCGGATCCTCTAGAATTTCCCGCCAATGAAATCAATCAAACCGTCAGTGCACCAGCGCCGACGTATCGAGTCAATACCGTCGAGTTTAGCGGCAAAGGCGGTGAGTTTTTTGGTATTTGGATCGTCAATATCTTGCTCACCATTGTTACTCTAGGCATTTATAGTGCATGGGCCAAGGTTCGCACCCTGCAATACTTTTATGGGCACACCAAGGTCGATGGTCACTCGTTTCGGTATTTAGCAACGCCGATTCAAATTTTAAAAGGTCGTTTAATCGCCTTTGCCATTATCGCCCTGTTATCTGTTGGCACTCATATTTCACCGATCTTTGCTCTGGTTTTTGCTGTCGCAGCCATTTTCGGTATGCCTTGGCTGTTGGTCCAAGGGATTAAATTCAATTTACGCATGACCGCTTATCGGAATGTTCGATTTGGCTTTCACGGCACTTATGGCCAAGCCATGTTAAATTTTGTCTTAATGCCAATCTTAGCCGTGTTTACCTTTTATTTATTAATGCCTTACGTGCTGAAACGCATGGACCATTTTATTTATAACAACATCAGCTTTGGGGGGCGCAAGTTAACCGTCAATAATGAAGGCAGTAAATATTATGAAGCCGCGATTATTACCTTTGTGGCCAGTGTAGGCGGCATGATAGCGCTAGTCATTATCTTAATGATTTTTGGTTTCTCTGGCGCTGCGCTTGGCGGCGGAAATGTTGACAATTTAGGGCCAATCGCAGGTGCGGTAATGTTTATTTTGACAATGGTTGGCTACATTGCAATTTTAACTGTATCCCAAGCAATTTATCGCTCCATGATCCGCAACCACGTGTTTGCCAAGGCTGAATTTGAAGGCCTCGCGACATTTAAATCGCAAACCACAGTGTCTGATTATGCCGCGTTAATCTTCACCAATTATGCCATGATTGCCTGTACTTTAGGCCTTGCTTACCCAGTAACCAAAGTACGCACGGCCCTCTACTTAGCGCAAAATACTCAGGTCAGTGTCAATCCGACGATTGATGATTTAACGGATCCGCTGAAACAAGATTCATCGACCTTATTGGAAGAAGCCGCTGATTTATATGATATTGATTTCTCGCTAACCTAATGATTGATACATGGCAGCCCTTTTTTAAGGGCTGCTCACACGAAGGATTGGTATGTCTTTACCCACAGGTTTTTTTCAATATCCAGCCAGCACTCAGCAAATTAATGCACAACTCGTTGAAAATGCGGATTTAACTGTTGATATCATTGCGACTGAGACTGGGCAGTTTTTGCAACATAACGCCGACTTTCGCTGTGGTGAAATTCTCCCGGGCTTACCCCTAGAATTGTTTTTTGCCGATGGTAGCTGTTTTATTCTGCAGTCAGCTCACTTCATTCCGCAAAAATTAAAACATAAAACATGGCTGGCGAAACTTGAAAGCCATCGCTTGGGTATTCTGGTGGCCTTGCTGTTGGTGCCTGCCACCTGTGCTTGGTTATTTTTTGTCGGGATCCCGGCATTGGCCAAATCTTTGGTGCCACACACTCCTGAGAGTGTTGCTGCTTTTATCGATCAACAGTCACTGCTGACCATAGACACACTGCTTGAGCCCTCCAAATTATCTGAGCCGCAACAAGATAGCTTACGCCAACAATGGTCAGCAGCTTTTGCCCAATTAGGCGATAAGGTACGTCCGCCGAGAGCGATTTTGTTTCGCGATGCTGCAGAATTGGGCGCCAATGCGTTTGCCCTGCCCGGGGGGACCTTGGTGATGACAGATCAATTGGCAGAGCTTTTGAAAGATAACCCAGATGCTTCCCTTGCTGTGATGCTGCATGAACTTGGCCATGCCCAGCATCGGCATGGTTTACAGATGATGGCAAGTTCTGCGGGTACTGCGATGGTTTTGGCGCTGTTGTTTAATGACTTAGAAGCTGTCAATGAAGTGATTTTGGGTGGCGCCAGTGGGTTGTTACAGGCGAAATTTTCCCGAGAGATGGAAACTGAAGCCGATACGTTTGCCAATCAAGCCCTGTTAAAACTGAACAAATCGCCACAAGCCTTTATTGATGCAATGACCGCACTTGCCAAAGCTCATGATATTAAACCAGAAGAAGCATCAGGCCATTGGTTGGAGTATCTGAGCTCGCATCCAGAAATTAAAGCGCGGATTGATGCGGCAAAATCGATGATTGACCCAGCAAGCAATGCTGCGCCAACTGAGCCAGCTGACAAGCAGCAAAAACCTGTTGAAAATAATCAGCCAGCTGACAACAAGCCCTAGCAAAACCGAGTTAGCACGCGCGGAAGTGCTAACTCGGTTTACGCAATCGTTGCAAGTAAGCCGTAAAATCAGGCACTGTGCGTTGGTAATCACTCTGAAATAAGGTGGAATGAATAATAAAATCTGCCGTCGCTTGGTTACAGGCCACGGGGATATTCCAAACCACAGCTAAACGGATCAGCGCTTTAACATCGGGATCATGGGGTTGTGAACTCAGCGGATCCCAAAAAAATACCAACCAATCAATCTGTTGCTCAGCGATTAACGCACCAATCTGCTGATCGCCACCCAGTGGGCCACTGGTTAAGCAATTGACGGGTTGATTCAATGCTGTGCTGATCAGTTGGCCTGTAGTGCCCGTTGCATATAAGGTTTTATCTTGAAAAAACTCTCGGTGCTGCTCAACCCAATCTAACAATTCTGGCTTTTTGCCATCGTGAGCCACTAACGCAATTGATTTCATCGACTATCCTCTCGCTGCAACTGAGTTCAGCTGCCCCTCAATCAAATGTTTACTTAGGTACCATAGCATAAAAAAAGCCCGGCAAAGCCGGGCAAACAACCAAGGTCCACGTAAAAAACTCTGTTCACTGAAGGCAATGGTGTTGCCTTCTATTTTGCGGTCAACTTGTTCCACTCGCTGAGCGAAAAGTTCAACCCGCTTAGCTATTCACAATGCGTTTCATCGCCGTCATGTAGCCCCGTAATTTCTTGCCAACAATCTCCACCGGATGGTTGCGGATTGCTTCATTCACTTCAATTAACCGCACGTTATCAACGCCATTACTGACAGCACCGAGGCCTTTGCCCAATAACGCAGGTTCTAAATTATTAACTAAATCACGCAGCATCGGCACTGCAGCATTGGCGAACAAATAGTTGCCGTATTCTGCGGTATCACTGATCACTACGTTCATTTCGTATAAGCGTTTACGAGCGATCGTATTGGCGATTAATGGCGTTTCATGCAGCGACTCGTAATAGGCTGATTCTTCCACGATACCGGCTTCAACCATGGTGTCAAAAGCCAACTCGACGCCTGCTTTCACCATCGCAACCAATAAAATTGCGCGGTCGAAATAATCTTGCTCTGCAATAGTCTCGGCTGAGACTGGCGCATTTTCAAAACCACTTTGGCGAGTCTCTTCGCGCCAACCTAACAATTGCTGGTCATCATTCGCCCAATCCGCCATCATCGTTGTGGAGAACTTGCCAGAGATGATGTCATCCATATGTTTGGCAAAAAGCGGCTGTAAAATGCCTTTTAACTGCTCTGCCAATTCGAAGGCTTTAATTTTTGCTGGATTGGATAACCGATCCATCATGTTGGTAATACCACCATGTTTTAATGCTTCGGTAATTGTTTCCCAGCCATATTGAATTAACTTCGCAGAGAAACCAGCTTCGTAGCCATCAGCAACCAATTTGTCATAAGCCAAAATCGCACCGGTTTGTAACATGCCGCATAAAATGGTTTGCTCGCCCATTAAATCCGACTTCACCTCGGCCACAAAACTAGATTCAAGTACCCCAGCACGGTCACCGCCTGTGGCTGAGGCATAGGCCTTCGCAATCGCCAAACCGTTACCATTTGGATCGTTCTCAGGATGCACTGCAATTAAGGTCGGCACCCCGAAACCACGCTTATATTCTTCGCGCACTTCAGTCCCAGGACATTTCGGAGCCACCATAATGACTGTGATGTCTTTACGGATTTGAATACCCTCTTCAACGATATTAAAACCGTGCGAGTAAGCTAAAGTTGCACCTTGTTTCATCAGCGGCATGACTGCATTCACAACCGACGTATGTTGCTTGTCCGGCGTTAAATTCAGGACTAAATCGGCTGTTGGGATTAACTCTTCATAAGTTCCCACTTTAAAACCGTTTTCTGAAGCTTGTACAAACGACTTACGTTTTTGCGCAATTGCATCAGCCCGTAAAGCGTAGGAAATATCTAAACCTGAATCGCGCATATTCAAACCTTGGTTTAAACCTTGCGCACCACAACCAACGATGACAATTTTCCAACCTTGCAATAATGAACAGCCGTCAGCAAATTCAGACTTTTGCATAAAACGACATTTGCCCAGTTGTTTCAGTTGCTGCCGTAAGTTCAGCGTGTTGAAGTAATTTGCCATCGTTGTTCACCTAATATGTTTCTAGCTTGGCCCAATTGGCTGTTGCACAACAGTCACTCACACTTGATGCATGCAGTGCTGTTTTGATGAATTCAGAATACGCTGGCGTTTCAATTGCGTGAAGTGATATATTTTCAAGACTGTATTTCATTTTTTGCAATAGAGATGCTATGGATATCCGCAGTGCACAATTATTTCTTCACCTTGCAGCCAGTTTGAACTATGCCAAAACCAGTGAGCAGCTGTATGTCAGCCCTTCGACCCTCACCCGAATCATTCAGCGATTAGAGGAAGAAGTCGGTGCTTTATTATTCACCCGTGACAAACGCTCAGTCCGACTGACGCCGGCTGGCCAACGATTTGCCCGGTTTGCTAAGCAATATCTTGCCGATTGGCAGCAGCTTCTGGTCGACCTATCGCAAGATGCAGATGCTTTACAAGGCGAAATTCGACTGTTTTGTACTGTGACTGCCAGCTATAGCCATTTACCCAGCATCTTAGATAAGTTTCGAGTTTTGTGTCCGCGGGCTGAAATTAAACTCACCACTGGCGATGCAGCTGCCGCACTTGATAAAGTCAAAAATGACGAAGCGGATATTGCCTTGGCGGTTTATCCAGCAAATCTGCCGTTAAATATCGCATTTGCCAGCATTGCGAAATTACCGCTTCATCTGATTGCTCCCACCATCCCGTGCAAGGTAAATGATTTACTGAATCAACCATCGGTCCCTTGGCAAGAAATCCCACTCATTATTCCGGAGCATGGCCCTGCCCGCGCACGCATCGACGCCTGGATTAAACAAGCGGGCTTTGAACCCAATATTGTGGCCAAAGTTGAAGGTCATGAAGCGATGGTCAGTATGGTCGCACTCGGCACCGGCGTGGCGATTGCCCCGGATCCAGTGGTGCAACATAGTCCAGTGCGCGATCGGGTGCGAGTTTTAACGCTCGACTATAAGTTTGAACCTTTTGATTTAGGCATTTGTTTGCAATCAAAACGGTTACACGAACCTTTGATGCGGGCATTTTGGCAGGTTGCAGCTGGGAATTAACTAAAGACTATCGAACGCTGCTGGTATTGCTGTAATTGCTATTAATTGGCTTGGATTTGGCACTGAAGCAGTTTATTTGTAGGCATTGAGCGCATTCGAAACTCATACCCGGAAAAAAATAATGCCCAGTAAGATTTTGCTGGGCATTAACATGTTTAAATCAGTTATTTGATAACGCGTAAATGTGCACCTTTTTTCGGCTTGTTCGGATCTTCAGGTGGCGTGTCTTCAATAGCTTCTGTACTTATCACCGGACTTTGCTCTGGGCTAGACTCTGCTTCTGTTGCTAACGGCTCTTCATCATCTTCAGGCGCAAACATGGTGCCTGCACCATTTTCACGAGCATAAATTGCTAATACCGCACGCATCGGCACATACAAAGCAAAAGGTTGACCACCAAAACGGGCATTGAATGACACTGCATCGTTATTCATCGTCATATTGCCAACAGCACCCGGACTGATATTCAAAACAATCTGACCATTTTGCACATGCTGTGTCGGCACTTTGACATAAGGCTGGGTGGCATCCACCACTAGATAAGGGGTGCAATTGTTATCGACAATCCACTCATAAAACGCCCTTAACATGTAAGGACGATTAGAGGTCATTTCCATAAAAACTCCAAGAATTAATAACTGCTATGACGGCGGATCTGACGCTCTCTTTCCGTCAAAGATAACTGGAACGCGTCACGCTCAAACAAGCGGATCATATAGTTGGTAATGGCTTTACTCCCAGGCCCCGACAACTCAATTCCCAATTGCGGTAGACGCCATAACAAAGCAGCCATGTAACAGTCTAATAAACTATATTCATCACTCATAAAATAAGCGGTTTCTTGGAACAACGGCGCGATAGATAACAAACTATCTCGCAAATCACGACGCGCTTCCGCTGCATCCTTATCATGATTCAATATTTTTTCGGCTAAGCCATACCAGTCATTTTTGATCCGGTACATCATCAACCGAGTTTTACCCCGATCGATCGGATAAACGGGCAATAGCGGCGGATGGGGGAATCGCTCGTCCAAAAATTCCATGATGATATCGGCTTGATAGAGTGCTAAATCTCGGTCTACCAAGGTTGGTAATGAGCCATAAGGATTCACCTCATAGACTTCTTCTGGCAGGTTATCGCGACTCACTTGCAGAACTTCTGCGGTAACGCCTTTTTCAGCCAATACCATTCTGACTTGGTGGCTATACATATCATCAGCAGCAGAAAAGATAGTCATGCCGGTACGTCTGGTGGCAGAACTGGCCATGCGGTCCTCCGGAAAAGCAAAAGGCAAAAGGGGCCGCGAGGCCCCTTTTAGGCAGAACAATGTGGAATTAGTGAACGTCTTTCCAGTACTCTTTCTTCAGCAGGAACGCGAAGATAAAGAAGATAACTAAGAAAATCATTACTTTAATACCCAGACTATGCGCTTCTAATTTAGTTGGTTCCCCAGTGTACTCTAGGTAGTTCACTAAATCTGCAACAGCACGGTCATATTCATCAGTACTTAACTCACCTGAGCCATCAGTCTCAAAACGAGTGACTTTATGTTCAACACCGTCAACAACATGGGTTTCGACCACTTTCGTTGGGATCCCTTGCAGTTCTTGCAGAACATGAGGCATCCCCACTAATGGGAAGACTTCGTTGTTCACGCCAAATGGGCGTGTTGGGTCAACATAGAAAGTGCGTAAGTAGGTATAAATCCAATCTGGGCCACGAACACGGGCAACGTTGGTTAAATCTGGTGGTGCAGCACCAAACCAACGCGCCAAGTCTTCTTTGGGTGCAGCATTTTTAATGTAATCACCTACTTTATTGGCCGTAAAAGCCAACTCTTTCATACCCACTTCATCAGGAATTCCTAAATCACGGAATGTCCGAGAATAGCGTTGGTACTGCATTTGGTGACAACCTAAGCAGTAGTTCTGGAATAACTTTGCACCACGCTGTAAAGACTCTTGGTCTTTTAAGTTGATTGGCGCTTTATCCAGCTTAACCGCATGCCCACCTGCAGCCATGACGCTTGCAGAAGCTACCAGCGCCAGAACTGTGATTAACTTTTTCAGCATTATGATAACCTCACTGGCAATGGTTTAGTCTTCTCGTCCTTACTGTACCACCACAGTAGACCAAAGTAGCCGAAGTAGAAGAACGAAGCAATTTGCGCGATCAAGGTATAGGTTGGTGTCGCAGGTAACACACCTAACACACCTAACACGATAAAGCTGATCACAAAGTTCACTAAGTTCAGTTTATGTAAGGTTGAACGGTAACGTACAGAGCGTACTTTGCAACGGTCAATCCATGGTAATAATGCCAACAAAATGATTGCCGCAAACATTGCAACAGCGCCCCACAACTGATCAGGAACAGCACGTAAAATTGCATAGAACGGAGTGAAGTACCATACTGGCGCAATGTGATCTGGCGTTTTCATTGGGTTTGCTGGTTCAAAGTTTGGCGGCTCTAAGAAGAAACCACCACCTTCTGGTGCGAAGAAAATCACCGCACAGAATACTAATAAGAAACCAACCACACCGACGATATCTTTCACTGTGTAGTAAGGGTGGAAAGGAATCGCATCAACGATAATTTTCTTACCGCCTTTAGTGAAATATTCGTGGAAAGTGAATTTATCTGACACGTTGTTTTCAAACTTCTGACCTTCATTTGGCACTTTAACATCAATACCATCTGGGTTGTTTGAACCCACTTCATGCAGGGCGATAATGTGTAAAAACACTAAAATCACCAGCACTAATGGCAACGCAATCACGTGTAACGCGAAGAAACGGTTTAAGGTCGCACCAGAAATTACATAGTCACCGCGGATCCACAGTGTTAAATCATCACCGATGCCAGGGATAACACCGAAAATAGAGATAATTACTTGCGCACCCCAGAACGACATTTGGCCCCATGGTAATAAATAACCCATGAAAGCTTCAGCCATTAATACTAAGAAAATTAGCATACCGAAAATCCACAATAACTCCCGTGGTTTTTGGTAAGAGCCGTACATCATCCCGCGGAACATATGCAGATAAACAACGACGAAGAATGCAGAAGCGCCGGTTGAGTGCATATAACGCAACAACCAACCATAATCGACTTCACGCATGATGTATTCAACAGAAGCAAAAGCTCGCTCAGCTGAGGGTTCGAAATTCATAGTTAACCAAATACCAGTCAGGATTTGGTTAACGAGTACTAACATGGCTAATGAACCAAAAAAGTACCAGAAGTTAAAGTTTTTCGGCGCTGGGTATTGCATCACATGGAGATTCATTTTCTCCATGAATGGCATGCGGTACTCAAGCCAGCTCATAAAATTTTTGAACATTAGGCAGTCTCCTCATCCACACCGATTAATAACATGGTGTCATTGTCTTTAAACATATAAGGAGGAACCATCAAGTTCTTCGGCGCAGGGACACCTGAGAATACACGGCCAGCCATATCGTAAGTCGAACCGTGGCATGGGCAGAAGAAGCCAGAAGCAACACCTTCAACATGAGCATCAAAATCTGCCATCTTGTACGTTGGTGAACAACCTAAGTGAGTACAAATACCAACCGCAACAAAAATCTCTGGATTCTTTGAACGATGTTGGTTTTTTGCATAAGCCGGTTGTTGTTCTTCTTCCGAGGCAGGATCTCGAAGTTGACCTTCAACAGCTTGAAGGGTTTTTAGCATTTCAGGGGTCCGTTTTACGACCCACACTGGTTTGCCGCGCCATTCTACCCGAATTAACTGGCCTGGCTCGAGTTTGCTGATATTTGCAGTTACAGGCGCACCGGCT
>JACCEA010154529.1_pt1 | contig 39807 bp, 39 predicted proteins | sample 7449851 | NCBI WGS metagenome assembly JACCEA01 (sample SAMN15323453, study PRJNA562643) | freshwater metagenome | isolation source: river surface water | place: USA:Blue River Watershed | collected 2017-08-18 | reverse complement strand
TGGGTTGTACCCATATCTTTATTCCAGGTGGATTTAGCTATGGCGATTACCTCAGATCTGGCGCCATTGCCAAACTTTCTCCCATCATGGACGCTGTTTCTAAACATGCTGCCAATGGTGGTTTTGTGATGGGAATTTGCAACGGTTTCCAAATTTTGACCGAAAGTGGATTGTTGCCGGGCGCTTTACTCCGCAATACCAACATTAAGTTTAACTGTAAAAATGTGTTCTTGAAGCCTGGTACTACCAACTCTCAAGTTACCAATAAACTTGCAGACAATCAAGTGATTGAAGTGCCTATCGCCCATGGCGAAGGAAGATTCTATTGCGATGATGCTACCTTGCAAGAAATTGAAAACAATCAACAAGTGATTTTCCGTTATTGCGATGCCGATGGCAACATCACCCCAGAATCTAATCCCAATGGTTCTATCAACAACATCGCGGGTATCACCAACGCCGGAAGAAACGTCTTCGGTATGATGCCTCATCCAGAACGCTGCGCGGCAGATTACCTGTTGAATGCAGACGGGAAACTGGTTTTTCAGAGTTTATAGTTTAGAGTTTAGGGTTTAAAGTTGTACCAAAATTTAAGTTTAAGGTTGAGAGTTTAGGGTTTAAAGTTGTACCAAAATTTAAGTTTAAGGTTGAGAGTTTACAGTTTAAAGTTCTACCAAAAATTTAAGGTTGAGAGTTTACAGTTTAAAGTTGTACCAAAATCTGAGTTGAACTATAAACCATAAACGTTCAACTGTAAACCCCCATGAAACACTTCATACGTCGGGCGGCCATTTATATTTCCATTGTGCTGATTTTGGCGGGAGGGGCAATTGCAACGTTGTTGAAGGTTTATCCCGAAGTTTTTCTGAGCAGTAGGGTCGAATATGTGATGTGGAACAAGCAGTTACAGCGTATTCAAACAACTCAACATAACAAACACCTGAATGCCATTATTGGCGATAGTCGGGCTATGGCCGCTATAAATCCCGTTCAGCTGGGACCAAATTATGCCAACTTTTCTTTGGGTGGGACCTCTTTTTATGAGGGATACATTACCCTACGAACACTGCTTAAAACCAATAAAATAGACACACTAATTCTGTGCTATGCGCCAATACATTTTGAAAAAAATGGCGGAAACTTACTCAATAGAACCATGGTTTTTCAGCACTCAGAATTTCAAGACATCATGGAGTTAGAGTCGATCGAAAATAAACTCAACGCCAACATTGAAACAGACATTTCCAATGATGAACAACCCTTTGCGACACTTGATCGATTGAGACATTATTACCATGAACCATTTACTTTCAGAAATACTTTGGTGGATCAGTATAAAACCAATTGGAATGCTCCTGAAATTGAAGCACAAGTGATTAAAGAACTGAATGAAAACCGAGGACAGGTTTTTTTCGGAAGAAATATTTCCATGCATGGGGTTGCCGAAGAGGCAAGAGAACAGGCGTTTAATGCCAATCCTGTGATTGATTATTATTTCGACAAAATGGCGCAACTTGTTAAAAAACACAACATTAAATGCTTTGTTATCACACCGCCTACCAGTAAAAATACGTATAATTTTGCCAAAAGATCATACTTTAAAAATTATATCAACCACCTCGAAACTTTGCAAAAGAAGTATCCATTTTTGCACATTAGCAGGGAGCTCACCATTTTGAATCAATTCAGCTTCGGCGATGCCAGCCACGTGAATGCTTTAGGGCAAATGAGGTTTAAGGTTGAAGGTTTAAGGTTTAAAGTTGTCAACCCTAAACGCTAAACTCTCAACGTTCAACTATAAACACTCTTCCGGCTGGTGCTTACAACCAAATCATTGCTAATAGGGAAGGGAATTCGGAATTTGTCAGTGAGCCAGGTGATGGCGTACAGTGTTTTGTAAGTGAGTCCGGCAATGAGCCAAGTGGGACGTTTTTTACCGATGAAATCGGCAATGGTATGAAAGAATGTTTCGTAGGATAGGTTGTTTGTAACGCCTAAAATACGTTTTCCGTAGTTGTTATTTTGATGAATATCAATGATTTGTTGGCATAAATTATCGACCCATACGAATCCATTGCTGCCTGCGGGCACAAACGGATTTCCAGATTTGATGATATTGATAAATTGTTGCTGCGGCGTGTGTCCATTGCCAACACCCATGATAATTCCTGGGTTGATGATGCCAATTTTTAGTCCCTCCTCTTTACCGCGCCAAACTTCGAGTTCAGAGTAATATTTACTTTTCGCGTAAGTGGTGTTGTAGGGCGACTCCATCCATTCGGAATCGATATCGATGATATCGCTATTTTCAGAGCGCGACAATGCCGCCACGGAACTCACATGGATCAGGGTTAAATTGTTGGTTTTCAAGCAAGTATTCACCATGTTTGCAGTGCCAACAATGTTGTTTTCGAGCATTTTTTGATCGTCAGATTTCCTGAACGACACCATTGCAGCGCAGTGAAAAACAGCATCAAATTGCTCATTCATAACATCCAAAAGGCTGTCGGTATCGAGCATATCTGCTTCCACCCAGGTAAAATTCTGTACAAGTCCCAATTCAAGTTTTTCTTTATTGAGGGACACTGACGTCAACCCAAATTTCTCTTTCAATCCGTCGGTAGAACCGTTTAAGTAATGATCTTTCACGGAGTTAAAAAGGGCCAAGGAGCTGTTGTTTCGCTTCATTCCGACCACCTGATGTCCGGCACTCAAAAGGTGCATACAGAGGTGAGAACCTAAGAATCCTGTTGTACCGGTTAGGAGGAATTTCATGGGGTTTAAAGTTGAAAGTTTAGGGTTTAGGGTTTTGGAACCTAATTTGTGTGCAGTCTGAGAAATGGTTTGAAATAATCTTGATGATTCGAAAAGAAATATTTTGATCGAATAGTAACTTCATAAAAGTTAAGCTACCAAAATATTATTCTCTCTATTCGCTACAAAGGCCAAACAAGCCAGTATCATGTCTTCATTGATTTCAGGAAAGTCTTGAGAAATTTCGCTCATTGTCATTCCATTTGATAGCCAATTAAGAATGTCTGATACTGCAATCCTAGTATCTTTCAACACTGGTTTGCCGAATCTAATATTGGTATCTATGGTGATATAGTCCTGATATGCCTTCATTTATTCAAAAATAACGAAAGTTTTTGGTATGAACAATATTAAATAGTTGGAATGATTTTGAGAATTTAAAGTTGAAAGTTTAGGGTTTAGGGTTGTGGTTTTGTGCTCTTATTGTTGTGCGAAGTTAATGAATTAAAAAAGCAAACGTTGATCGAATGGGAATTTTTCGATATTGATGACTTTGATTCTGTGAAAGTCGTTGTGAAGTGGATTGATGAGTATGTTGAAATCACCTTGTGTAACTACAGAAGGCACTTTTAGGCAGCAATGTGTATTTTCTATGATGAATAGATTCCCAATATTTTGGGTTGTTGTTGGATGTGGAAATTGATTCCAATTTGCAGGAAGCTGTTTTGTATGTAAACATTTTATATCCATATCATCTGGAATATGAACCGTAACCATCATGTAGTTTTTTGGCATTGTGGCAATGGAAAAATGGACAGCTACCTCGGCCATTGCAAGAGATCTGTTGATGGCGGTATAAATCATTTCCACCCCCTTTGTATTCCATCTGCCTCCATTTATTGCTGCACCTTTACCTGATAGGGTTTGAGCAAATGGTTCACGAACGAGTCTGAAAACTTCCATTAGATGAAAATTCCATGTTGAATATTGATGAGCTCTTGAATGATGAGATCTTTGCCATAGGAGTCTTTTAACAACTCCTTTGGCTTGTGACTTCCTAATGCATAATTCGGAGTATTCAGCCATAGCTTAAACTTTTCTACATCTTCGAATAGTTCAAGACCCACTTTAGTAACTTCGGCAATTTCAATGATTTTTTCTGTATGCAAAGGTTTGAATTTGTGATTTGCACTTTGCTTGTACCGTTGCAATGATTTGGTGGAAACATTCAGAAATTCGGCCCATTCTTGTTCATTGAATGGGGTATATTCTTGAATGAGCGCAAAAATAGAATATGTAAACCCTTCTCTTATAGCTTTGATAATGAGGAATTTGTTTGTAATAAAATCGTCGTAAGAAATCTTTTTACTGGCCTCCATTTTAGAGTATTCCATTTTTGATTCACTTAGACATGCGGTGATCTCTTGTCCAATTTTTTCCTCAATTTTTTGATATGGCTTTATCATGATTCAGACATTTGTCTACAAATATACGACAAATGATTGAAAGTTTAAAGTTGAAAGTTTACAGTTTATAGTTGGTTTATAGTTTAAGGTTAAACTTTCAACAAACCTTAAACTGTAAACTTTCAACTTTAAACTCACTTGGGAATTGCATCGGTCGAATTCATTGAATATTTATACAAGGCGCTTAATTGGATGTGAATATTGTGAATCATAGGTTTGTATTCATTTTCTAAAATATCGATATCTAGAAATTCATAATCTGTTGCAATCATTAAATGATTGAGTGTTTCAAGCAGGCTGGAAAATGCAATTTTATAGAACTGTGCTTGATCTCTCCCTCTCTTTCTTCCTGTTCCTTCTGCAATGTTTGCACAAATAGACATACTGGATCTATTGAGTTGCTGTTTCAAAGTAAATCCACTGGATTTTGGAAAAGTTTCAGATAATCTGAAAATTTTTAGGTTTAATTCTCGTGCGAGTATATAGACATTCAATTTTTCGAAGGAAAAGACTATTTTGTTGTTCATGGTAATGAATACATCTATTTTTGTAAAAAGCCTTATCGGAGTATTTTAGTTTTGGGTTTATTTTTTGCATTTTTCACAAATTGAGATTGTTGTACCAAAGATTTCGTCCAAAACTTTAAACTTTAAACTCTCAACTCTAAATTGTATTTTTGCTGCATGCAATCATTTGAAAATCGTCCGATTCGGGTACTTATTGCCAAAGTTGGGCTAGACGGACATGATCGTGGGGCTAAGGTTATTGCTTCGGCTTTGCGCGATGCGGGCATGGAAGTGATTTACACTGGATTACGTCAAACTCCAGAAATGGTGGTTCAAACTGCGCTTCAAGAAGACGTTGATGCCATTGGTGTGAGTATTTTAAGTGGTGCACATAACACGGTTTTCCCGCGAATTTTGTCCCTCATGAAAGAAAAAGAACTCAACGATGTTCTGCTCATTGGTGGTGGCATTATTCCTGATTCCGATGCCGACGAACTCAACAAAATCGGCGTTGCACGCCTGTTCGCGCCAGGTACCGAAATGAGTGAGATTGTCACTTATATTCGGGACAATGTTTAAAGTTGAAGGTTTAATGTTTAAGGTTAAAGATTAAATAATAAACCACAAACCAACTGTAAACTTTCAACCGTAAACCAACTTTAAACTCTAAACTCTCAACCTTAAACTTTATTTTATGCAAAATATTACAACACATACCGAAGACAACATTACCATTATCACCATTAACCGTGAGAGTAAGTTAAATGCCTTGACCATTGATACATTGAGGGAAATTAAAGAGGCGGTGACCATTGCCAATGCCGATGATTCTGTTTATGGAATGATCATCACTGGGTCTGGTGAAAAAGCCTTCGCGGCAGGTGCCGATATCTCTGAATTTGCCCACTTTAACGAAGAACAAGCTACCCGCATGAGTGCCGATGGACACGATGTGATGAACACCATTGAAGATGGCAACAAAATTTGCATCGCGGCCGTAAACGGTTTCGCTTTAGGCGGGGGATGTGAGCTCGCAATGGCCTGTCACCTTAGAGTGGCCAGCACCAACGCCAAATTCGGACAACCCGAAGTGAACTTGGGAGTGCCTCCAGGATACGGTGGAACCCAACGCTTGATTCAGCTCATCGGCAAAGGAAAAGCCATCGAACTTTTGGTTACCGGTGATGCCATCGATGCACAAACTGCCTTGCAACTGGGCTTGGTTAACCACGTGGTGGAACAATCTGAATTGCTCGATTTTTGCAAAAAGTTATTGGCCAAAGTTGGCAGTAAAAGTCCGTCTGCAGTGCACAAAGTGCTTAAATGTGTGAGTGACTTCTACCGCCCAAATGTGAATGGCATGCAACGCGAAATTTACGAATTTGGTAGCGCCTTCGAAACAGCAGACTTCAAAGAAGGCACAGAGGCGTTTTTGGAGAAGCGTAAACCATTATTTAGGGGTTAGAGGGTTATAGGGTTAAAGGGTTAGGGGGTTAAATGAAACCCATAAACCTTGCGAAAGCTTTCGGGACTAAGAAAACAAATCACAATGAAAATTGCCATTTTAGGAAATTACGCCACACAGTTTTTGTATAAACCGTTGCTGAAAAGATTAAAAGCAGAGTTTCAGGAGGTGGAAGTGTACCATGCTGAATTTAATACCATTGACTTTGAATTGATTGACAATCAATCGAATTTGTATCAGTTTCAACCGGATTTTATTGTTTGGCATGAATCCACACTCGCGCTGAGAGACAATTTCTATCAAACAAATCTTGCCGATAGGCAGCTTTTTGCCGATCATTATATGGGTCGTTTGCAGCAATATCTGCAAAATATAGCCACACATTTGCCCAATGCAAAAGTGCTTTTTCCGAACCATGCCCTCAATTTCAATGACAATGTTTTTGGTAACTACGGGAACAAGGTGTTGGGCGCTTGGGATTTTCAAGTGAAAAAGATCAATTATTTGCTCAATGAATTGGCCCTGCAGCAAGCAAATTTTTATCCCTCAGAAAGTTGCCCAACAACAGTAGAAGAAGCCATCACGCATTATCCGATGGTGGTAAACGCCGAGTTGCACTTTACCCCCAATTACCTCAATTGGTTGTCGGGGGAGCTGGTGAAACAGGTGCTTGCCTTTACTGGAAAATTCAAAAAATGTGTGATTCTCGACCTCGACAATACCCTCTGGGGTGGCATTATTGGCGATGATGGACTTGAGAACATTCACATTGGGAGTTTGGGAATAGGCAAGGCTTTTACCCGCTTTCAAAAGTGGTTGAAAGAGCTTAAAAACAGGGGTATCATTCTGGCCGTTTGTTCTAAAAACGAGGAAAACATTGCCAAAATGCCGTTTCTTAAACACCCAGAAATGGTGCTGAAACTCGATGATATCGCCGTTTTTGTGGCCAATTGGGAGAGCAAAGCCGATAACATTCATCGCATTCAGCAGATTCTGAATATTGGCTTCGATTCGATGGTTTTTTTGGACGACAATCCAGCCGAACGCGAAATGGTAAAATCTCATTTGCCGGCGGTTTGTGTGCCTGATTTGCCTGAAGATCCGGCCGAATACCTGCCATTTTTGATCGAACAGAACCTATTTGAAACCGCGAGTTATTCTGGAAACGATCAAGAACGCACCAAGCAATATCAGGCGGAAGCCATGCGTGTGGAATTGTCGAAATCCATCACCAATATGGCCGACTATTTGGCATCCTTGGAGATGAAAAGCCATATTCGTGCATTCGAACCTGTTGATGTTGAACGCATTGCGCAATTGACTCAGCGTAGCAATCAGTTCAACCTGAGAACCGTTAGGTACACTTCGGCGGAAATTGAGCGCATGATCAACAACCCAGAATATTTCACGTTGGCGGTTGATCTGAAGGACAAATTTGGCGATTACGGACTCATTAGTGCCGTGATTGTAAAGCTGAATGGCGATGAGGCATTCATTGACACCTGGATCATGTCGTGCCGTGTTTTGAAGCGTGGGGTAGAACAAATGGTCATGGATTCTTTGAAGGAGGGACTAAAACGTTTGAACATCAAAACCCTGATAGGTGAGTACCTTCCTACGGAAAAGAACAAGCTGGTGGAGAATTTGTTGCCGGAAATGGGGTTTGTTGATGGGGTAATTGGGTTGTAAACCAATAATCTATTAAACAAAATTTGATAGTGGTTTACAAAGATTTGAGTAAATAGATAATTAAAAGCGTTAATTTTGAAATTTTGGTGGGTCAAAAAAAATATAAATTGATATTATGAATGTAACTACAAACGATTTATTGCCAATTTTTAAGGAAGTATTGGAATTAGATGATTTAGAATTGAGTGAATCTACTGTAGCATCTGACATTCCAGAATGGGATTCTTTGAATCATATTTATTTGGTTGTAGCCATTGAAAAACAATTTAAAATAAAATTTACTACACATCAAATTCAAAGTTGGAAATGTGTGGGCGATATGTTGAATGAATTAAACAAGTAATTATGTTGTTTAATAGTTTTGAGTTTTTAATATTTCTTCCAATCGTATTTTTACTGTATTGGTTTGTTTTTTCAAAAAACAAGACTACTCAGAACTTCTTTTTATTGGTTTCTAGCTTTGTATTTTATTCATTTTGGGACTGGCGTTTCTCATTTTTGCTAGCGTTTTCAACTTTGCTCGACTATACCTCTGGTATCATCATTGATAATGCAATAACCATTCAAAAAAAGAAAATTTGGATGCGCTTGAGCATCATCATTAACATCGGGTTGTTGTGTTATTTTAAATATTTCAACTTTTTTATTGATTCTTTCATTCGACTTTTCAATCATTTTGGATTACATGCTGATCCACATACATTGAATATCATTCTTCCAATTGGTATTTCGTTCTATACTTTTCATGGCGTTTCTTATGTTTTGGATATTTATTATGGAAGAATCAAAGCGCATAAAAATGTAATCGATTATTCACTATTCGTTTCGTATTTTCCATTATTGGTAGCTGGACCTATAGAAAGAGCAACACATTTATTACCTCAGCTAAACGAAAAAAGAGAATTTAAATATAACCAAGGAGTTGAAGGGTGCAATTTAATTTTATGGGGCTTATTTAAAAAAGTTGTTATTGCTGATTCTTTGGCACCAATTGTAAATGATATTTTTTCCAATTATCAAAATTACAATGGCATTACATTGGTAATGGGTATTGTTGGGTTTGCCTTTCAGGTATATGGAGATTTTAGTGGTTACACAGACATTGCGCGCGGTGTTTCAAAATTATTTGGCATCGAACTTATTCTGAATTTCAACTTTCCATACTTTAGCAAGAATATTCCAGAGTTTTGGTCGAGATGGCATATTAGTTTGTCGTCTTGGCTTAACGATTATGTATTCACTCCATTGGCTTTGAATTTTAGAGATTGGGGTAAGCATGGAATCTTTTTGGCGGTTTTTATCACATTCCTTATCTCTGGTTTGTGGCACGGTGCTGCTTGGCATTTTATTGCTTGGGGCGCATACCATGGAATATTATACATTCCAAGCATTTATTCTAAAAAGGGATTAAAATCAATGGTGAAAAGGAAAAATGATGGAAATATTTCTTGGAGGGATATTCCCAGAATACTGTTAACATTTTCTTTGGTGTGCTTTGGTTATTTGCTATTTAGGGCGGATAGTATCTCGATAGCATTTGATTATTTAATTAAAATATTTGAATCAGATTTCTTTGAAAGTTATATAGGTCGACTTTTCTATCAAATAATAATACCTATTGTTTTCATTATTTTCTTCTTGTTTCTGGATTGGAAGAACAGAAGAAAAAAGAGTGATGCTGTATTTCTAAGTGTCAAATATAGTTTTTGGTTGCATATTTTAATTTTGGTCATTGTATTTATTCACTTCTTTAGGGGCGAAGCGAATTTGGGATTTATATATTTTCAGTTCTAGTATGAAGTTATTTTTATTAAAAATATTCTCCCGTCTTGTTATTGCTTTTATTTGTTTGATAGTGTTTGTTGGATTATTTACCAATTACGTAAAGAACCAATATGATCCATATTATGTCAAACTTTTAGGCAAAACGGATCGAGGATTAATTTTAGGAGATTCAAGGGCTTTACAAGGGATTGATCCTGAAAAATTGGATTTTCCAACATTCAATTTTGCTTTTACCATTGGTCATAGTCCTTATGACGATAGTTATTTAAAGTTAATTTTAAAAAAAGTTGATACTCTGTCTAAGGGCAAGCGACATCATATCATTAGTGTAACACCATGGAGTTTAATTTCTCCAGAGAATTTAAATCAAGATATTAATCCTTATTTTTCGGAAAATTTGAAATATAACTTTTCTAATCCTAATTGGGAGTACATCATTAAATATTGGGATTTGAGTTTTATAAATTCTTTAAAATTGTTAAGAAATAAAGCACACACCTCAGATTTCGGCTGGAACAATCAAAACATGGGAGAAGAAGAGCTTAAAAGAGAATACCCAAGAAGGGTCAGAGAAAAAATTGATAATTATAAATCAAAATATAAAAAACAAGCTTTGAGTTTAAGTTCACATAGAATGCAGAATCTAATTCATATTATCAATTTTCTAGAGAAAACTGGAGAAATTTCAATTTTGAGACTACCAATTTCCAAAGAAATGCAAGAATTAGAAAATCAATTTTTTCCTAATTTCAATTACTTGTTGTCTAATTTGGAAATAGAAGATAAGATTGATTTTGTTGATTTGACTTATCTTGATATTCAAACAACTGATGGGAATCACATATGGGGAGAAGATGTTCCAAAAGTAATGCGTGAATTAAATTCAAGGATTAAACGCTAAATTTATTCATTTCAATCGTTTTTTGTTTTATTCAAAGTTGATCTTGAATGTTTAGTTTACTAAGAATATTTACCACTCAAACGCTATTTCCTAAATATTGTTTAAAATTTCCTACATTTGTATAGTTTTGGCCAAACTCGAGATTCATAAGAAAATACGAAAATCCGTTCAGCGAGTGGGTGTGCAGCGGTTTTTTACTGCGCTCATTCTTATATTGGCGGGTTTGATTTGGAAGTTTTTACAGATCACAACGGATTCTAGTTCTGGTTTTACCCTTCAGAAATTATTGTCCTTTTGGCCCTTGTTTTGGGCCCTTTGGATAGGTACAGGTTTCTTGTGGTGGGTGCTAAGTGGTTTTAGATCAGTCAATGGACTCATCTTTAGTTTTGCTGGTGGAGCTTTCATGGCGGAGACCGTAATGCCTGGTGTGGTGATGAATACAGACAATGCACCATTTTTTATTATACTCATTGGTTTGTTTTTGTTCGCCTTGCCTCGTAAAAACTATCAAACCACCGCGTATTCATACGGGAAATCCAAATCCGTTGAAAGGTCTCACCGAAAAACCAAAACTCATAGCCATGCCTATGGCAAATCTTTAAGTGAAATTCAAAACAATCAACCGACCAAAAACTAACTATTTTTCTATCCCGAAAATGATTTTTCAAAAACAAAAATTAATTATCCGTATTTTACTTTTATTGTTAACAACCATGAGTTTATTGAGTTCTTGTGTGAGTTACAAAAAACAAATCTTTTTTCAAGGATTACGCGATACCATTTATGCGGCCACTACCAAGCAAGTGGATCCAATTATTCAACGTGGCGACCAACTCAGCATCATGGTTTATGCTTTGGACCAGGAGAATACGCAACTATTTAATCAGCCAATGGGTGGAGGACAAGGTGGAAACATGAATCAACTGATGCAGCAAGGTGGTCAAGGTGGCGGTATGATGGGTTATTTGGTGGATGAGTACGGCAATATTGAGTTTCCGAAATTGGGTACAATGAAAGTTATGGGATTTACCCAACAACAGTTGCGTGATACCATTAAAAGTAGATTGGTTAACTATGTGAAAGAACCTATTGTAAATATCCGCTTTTTGAATTTTCGAGTAACCTTCATGACTTCGGATCGTGCTACAACCATGGTTGTCACCAACAATAAAACAAGTATTTTACAATTTTTAGGAACAGCAGGAGGAATAGGATGGATGGACAAACGAGACAATATTTTGGTGATTCGTCAAATAGGTGATTATAGACAAATTTATCGCATTAATTTAACTGATGCCTCGGTGTTTAACAGTCCAGCATATTATTTGCAACCCAACGACATCGTATACGTTGAGCCTAACAAACGGAAATTCTTGGAAACTAATATTCAATTGTTGAGTTATGTCACCACCATTGCCAGTACTGTGAGTATTTTGGTCTTATTCATTAATAGTCTTTCAAAATAACATTCCATGAGCGATTTTAACAACGAATTTGAAGAGAACAACGGTGGCAACACCAATGTAATGGAAACCATTTTGAGGGATTTTCTCCCCTACTGGCCCGTGATTTTTGCTGCAGCGATTATCGGATTTATTTCGGGAAAAGTTTATCTGAGATATCAAAGACCGGTACATCAAGCAGAGGCAGGGATTTTGTTGAAAGATGAGAGCCAAAGTACGGACAATTTATTAAAAGAAGCCATTGGTAAATCTCAAAATACTCCGATTGAGGATGAGTTGGAAGTTTTGAAAGGAACCAATGTGATGCGACGTGCAGCTAAATTGGCCAATGCATTCTATGTTATTGAGTGGGCAGGACAATTTAATAACTATACTGATCATCCTAAAACACAGCCTTTTGACATTGAATTTCTTAATCCAGACTCTATTCAACCATTTTCGGCTAAGATTAATGTTAATAGTGCGAACACTGCTGTCATATTGGATGGAAAAGAAGAATATTTTTATAACCGCATTTTAGATTTGAAAGGGAATAAAGTGATCATACATCAAAAGGAGAATAATACTAATTTTATTAAAAGTTATCAATTAAACCAAAAAATCACTATATATGTAGTTGACCTCAATTCTGCTGCAAAAAAAATTGGATCTTCTTTTTCTGCGTCTAAGAATAAGAAAACATCAACAATTAATTTGAGTTTAACCTCTGATAAACCAGAACGTTGTCAAGAATACTTGGAAGCCATCATTCAATCGTACCAATTGGAAACCCAAGCCGATAAGCGTAAAAAAGCCAAATTCACCATGGATTTCATTGATGATCGATTGGCTTATGTGGGTCAAGATTTAGATTCTGTTGAGAGTAATTTAGAAAACTATAAAAAGCAGAATGATATACAAAGGGTTTCTGCCGAAGCAAGTTTGTATCTGAATAAAGTTCAAAAAGGTGATGAATTGGCGGCGCAAACAGATTTGCAATTGATGGTACTTTCCGAAATCGAAAAATACGTTCAAGGTAGAATTAAAAAACCTGGTATGGTGCCAAGTTTGATTGGATTAAGTGATGCAAATTTGACTTCGTATTTTGAAAAATTGAATGATGCTGAATCTAAGTATGATTTGTTGTTAGAAGCCAATGGACCAGAAAATGATGCAGTAAAAGCCCTAAAGAAACAAATTCAAACGTATAAAACTTCTTTGTTGGAAATCATTGTGAATACACGCACCAATCTTAATTTACTCAAGAAAAAGGCCGAACAAGATTTTGCCAAATATAATAACGAATATGATGCCATGATGCGTTCTATACCGAGTAAGGAACGCAAGCTGTTGAACATTACCCGTCAACAAACCATTAAAAATGCACTATACACTTTTTTGCTTGAAAAACGTGAGGAAGCGGCCATTCAGCAGGCTGGAACCTTAAGTGATGTGCGCGTTGTACAAGCTCCCACTTATGTTGGTATCATCAGTCCGGTAAAATCCAATGTTTTGGCTTCATTTACTGGTGGTTTCGTGTTTTTTGTTTTGGCCATTTTGTTTATTAAAAGCTGGGTCAACAACAAAATTGCGGGAAAATCAGACATTGAAAGCAGGACTAAAGTACCTGTGATAGCGGAAATAGTTCAGGTAGAATCTGATAATCCCCTCATCATGAAGGATGGGAATCGAAGCCTGATTGCGGAACAAATACGGGGATTGAGAACCAACCTATCTTATTTTTTAGATGCAAATGGGAAATCCAAGATGTTGGTTTCATCGAGTATACCAGGAGAAGGAAAATCTTTCATGGCATCGAACATCGCCATTGGATATGCCATGGCTGGCAAACGCACAGTGTTGATAGAATCGGATTTGCGCAAACCAAATGTTGCCAAACACTTTAAAATTGCTCGAAGAACAGGTTTGAGTGTATATCTTACAGGAAATACTGAGAAAAACGATGTGATTTTTCCAACTGAATACGAAAATCTTTATGTCATTCCATCAGGACCAATTCCACCAAATCCTGTTGAATTGATCATGAATGGACGTTATGAAAAACTTCTAGAAGAACTTGGTGTTGAATATGACAATGTGATTATTGACTGTCCTCCAATTGGGTTGGTAACTGACGCTCAAGTCATCGGCCAATGGGTGGATGCCGCCATTTTTGTGGTTCGACACCAATACACCCCGAAACAAGCGGTTGAACAACTTATTGAACGATTGAGAGGAGACAAGAAATTTGAACAAATGGCCTTGGTATTCAACGGAATTAAAGGTGGTATATCTGGCTATGGCTACGGTTACTCCTATGGTAAACGTTATGGCTATGGATATGGATATGGATATGGATACAGTAGCTATGGTTATGGTAGCTACGGTGTTGGCTATGGTTATTATGGCTCTGAGAAGAAAAAGTCATTGAATATCATTAAATTAATTTATAATGTATTTATTATTCCGTTCTTTGCATTTTTTAACTATCAAAAACGAAGGTAGTAATTTATGATTAAGATTGATTATATTCATATTTATTCGAATAGTTTACACTGTCAACAAATATTTACTGGATTTTCACTGTTAATTAAAAATAAAATATTGACTGTTGATAATATTAAATTCATGAGATTAGAGGGTGGTGATCATTTTTTTGGCGAGCCATATGTTAAGGTTTTAATGAATAGTAAAATAATTTTATTTGATTGTGCAGACTCTTTCGATTTACCAAGCAATACTCATATTTATTCCGATGTAGATGTTATTTTTAAAAGGTCATTTAAAAAAGATGGCTATAATATGTTAGATTGTAAAATCTACCCTTATGGGTTTAATTATTTGGTTTATGATAATGCAATTAATTGGGAATTTTGGATGTGTGAATTAAAAGCTTCGTTCTTTCAAAAAAATACAATTCATTTTTTTGTGACAAGGCATAGTTTATTGAGCGCATTGTTTAATATTAATAGTTCAAGGATAAATTTGTCTTGGAACAATATTGAGAATTTTAGTTGCAAAGAACGTAAAGGTATTGTATATAATACAAGGCTTTGGAACCCCCAGAATGCAAGGACCGAAGAAGAGAGAGAAAGGCGCCTAATTTTGAATGATAGAAGAATAAAAGTCGTTTCTATGTTAAAGAAGGAATATGGATCTGAATTCAGAGGTGGAATATTTGCTGATACAATGTCAAAAAAAATGTGTAAAAAAGATATTTTAATTTCAAATAGTTCTTATAAAGTTAAAAATTATTTGAATGTATTGAAAAATGCCAAAATAGGTATATCGATTAACGGTAACCACGCTGCCGGATATGCGTTTGGTGAGTATATTTCAATGGGTTTGGGAATTGTTTGTGACCGAATTAATAATCTTTTACCAGGTGAATTTGTAAAAAATTCAAATTATCTTGAAATAAATGATGATTTATCTAATTTAACTGAACAAATTAACCAATTAAATACGAATGATGATTTGTGTAATATTATGCGTTATAATAATTATTTGTATTATCTAAATAATTTAAGGGCTGATCGTATTGTTTTAAATGCTCTATTATATGTTCTTTGATATTCACAAGTTTGCTTTATATCATTCACTAAAATCTCAATCCGTTTACTAAACATTTATAAACGGCATATTTTTTGTTGTATTTTTGCTACTCAAAATTGTATCAGTTACGAAAACAACGCTGTAACTGAAGTGGCGAAGCTGTGTAATCGACAATAGAATTCTAAAACAAGCTTTAGCTTTAAACAACAAAGTTTAAACAGCCATAGGTGTAAACCCAGCAAAGCTGTAAACTCTAATGACCTTAGATCTTCTGCTAAACGGCAAAATCAGAGTAAAACTTCTCACCCGTTTGCTCATCAATCCGGCGAGTCGGGTGTATTTGCGTGGCTTGGAAAAAGATTTTGGAGTGAGTTCGAATACTGTGAGGTTGGAATTGAATAAATTGAGCGAGTTGAAACTCATAGAAGTGGATGAAACCGATGGCAATGTGAAACAATATAAAGCCAATATGCATCATCCCATGTTTTCTCCTTTGAGGAATTTTATCATGAAACAAATTGGTTTAGATTCTTTGATTGAAGAAGTTTTTAGAAAACTCGGGGATGTTGAAAATGTTTATCTCACCAATGAATGGGCAGAGGGGAAGGATTCTCCATTTGTGGATTTGGTGGTGGTGGGTAATGTGAATAAATCTTATATGAGCAAACTCATAGATCATGTTGAAAAAATGATTCTAAAAAAAATTCGTGTGGCCGTTTACGAAAATAATTTTAGTGAAACCCAATTCATTGGAATTCCATACGTTAAATTAATATGAATAAACAATACAAAATAGCCATCATAGGACTTGGATACGTTGGACTTCCATTGGCTGTTGCTTTTGCAAAAAAATTTAGAGTTGTTGGATTCGATATCAATCTTTCCAGAATTCAAGAATTGAAAAAATTCAACGACAAAACCTTGGAAATTTCTTCAAAGGAACTTCGAAATGTCATCATTTCAGATGAAAATTATGTAAACGACAATTACAATCATGGACTTTTTACCACTACGAATGCTTCAGATTTGGTAGATTGTAACTTTTTCATTGTGACTGTTCCTACACCAACCGATAAATACAATCGACCGGTGCTTACCCCATTAATCAAAGCAAGTGAAACAGTGGGTAGGGTATTGAAAAGGGGAGATATTGTTGTGTATGAAAGTACGGTTTATCCGGGTGTGACAGAAGATGAATGTGTGCCAGTATTGGAAAAAGTGAGTGGTTTAAAATTTAATCAAGACTTTTTTGCTGGATATTCACCTGAACGCATCAATCCTGGTGATAAAGAACATACTGTAACCAAAATTCTTAAGGTAACTAGTGGAAGTACTCTCGAAATTGCTGACGAAATTGATGCGGTTTACAAATCTGTAATTGTTGCGGGCACTCATAAAGCACCTAGTATCAAAGTGGCGGAGGCAGCAAAGGTGATTGAAAACAGTCAGCGGGATATTAACATTGCCTTTGTCAATGAATTGGCTAAAATCTTCAATTTGATGGGAATTGACACCCATGATGTGTTAGAAGCGGCTGGCACCAAGTGGAATTTCCTAAAATTTAAACCTGGTTTGGTTGGAGGACATTGCATTGGGGTGGATCCATACTATTTGGCACAAAAAGCTCAGGAACTGGGTTATCATCCAGAAATTATTTTGGCAGGGCGCAGATTGAACGATGAAATGGGAAAATATGTGGCAACGGAAGTAGTGAAATTAATGTTGAAAAAGGACATCAAAGTAAAAAATGCCAAAGTATTGATTTTAGGTTTTACATTTAAAGAAGATTGTCCAGATTTTAGAAACACCAAAGTTATTGATATTGTAAATGAATTAAAGACTTACGATGTGAAATTAACCATCCACGATCCTTGGGCAGCTATTCAAGAAGTTCAAGATGAATATGGCCTAGTTTCTGTTAATCAACTTCCAAAAGATAAATTTGATGCCATTGTATTGGCAGTTGCTCATAAAGTTTATTTAAATATAAAAATTATGGATTTATTGAAAAAGAATTCTGTTGTTTATGATGTGAAAAATTTTTTAGAAAGAATGTACATTGATGGAAAATTATAGCATAGATTTATATAAACAAATTAAATATAAGCCGTTTTTTATTCTTGGCCCCTGTGTAATTGAAAGTTATGATTTGTTAAAAATAGTTGCAGAAAAAATAAGTGTGTTAAACAATAAATATAATGCAGTGTTTGTTTTTAAAGCTTCATTTGATAAAGCAAATCGCACATCAATTTCTTCTTTTCGTGGGCCAGGTATCGATAATGGTTTAAAAATGTTAAATGACATCAAGGCGGAGTTTTCAATTCCTGTGACTACTGATGTACATGAATCTTGGCAGGCAAGTGTTGTTGCAGAAGTCGTGGATATTATTCAAATTCCTGCTTTTCTTTGTAGACAAACAGATTTATTAGTTAAATCGGCTGAAACAGATAAAATTGTTAATATTAAAAAAGCACAGTTTTTATCAGGTTTAGATATGTATTATCCTGCACAAAAAATTGTTGAGTCAGGTAATCAAAAAATTATTTTAACTGAAAGAGGTAATATGTATGGATATAACAATTTAGCAGTCGATTTTAGGAATATCGATGACATGAAACAATTCGGGTACCCTGTTTGTATGGACTGCACACATTCTGTTCAAAGACCAGGTAGTTTTGGGGGTAAAACAGGTGGAGATAGAAAATTTGTTTCTTCTATGGCTTTTGCCGCAAAATCTTTTGGTATAGATGGTTATTTTATGGAAGTTCATCCTGATCCAGAAAAAGGTTTAAGTGATGCTGCTAATATGCTTTATTTAGATGAAATAGATGATCTAGTAAATAAAATATTAAATATTCAAAAATGAATTTGGTTGATATAATTATTTCCGGAAAAAAAACACTTAAAATTGAAGCAGAAGCACTACTTAATCAATTGGAATTTATTGATGAGACATTTCAAAATGCAGTGGAGTCTATATATAATTCTGGGGGAAAATTAATTGTAACAGGAATGGGTAAATCTGGTATAATTGGAAAAAAAATAGCTGCGACATTTGCGAGTACTGGTACACCAAGTTTTTTTATGCACCCAGGAGAGGCATATCATGGAGATTTAGGCATGGTGGAGCCTAAGGATATTATTTTGGCTCTATCATTTTCAGGTGAAACTGATGAAGTATTAAAATTAATTCCATTTTTTAGAAATAACAATAACACAATAATTTCAATAACTGGAAATAGGTGTTCAACTTTAGCAAAAAATTCTTCAATACATCTGACTTTAAATAGAGTTACTGAAGCGTGCCCGTTAAATTTGGCACCGACCTCTTCGACAACATTAACTATGGCAATGGGTGATTCATTAGCTGTTGCATTGATGGAATTAAGAAATTTTCAATCTGAAGAATTTGCTAGATTTCACCCAGGTGGATCCTTAGGCCGCAAAATACTTGCGAAAGTTGAGAATGCGATGCATTCACAAAATTTACCATTTGTTAAGACTAACACTTCATTTAGTGATATCATCCAAATTATGAGTGTATGTAGATTAGGCGTGGCTTTAGTTAATGACAATAAAAATACTATAGGCATAATCACAGATGGAGATTTAAGAAGGACTATACAAATTTTTGGCAAAAATTCATGGGATAAAACAGCCGCAGAAATTATGGTAAAAAATCCAAAGAAAATAATTATTGGTTCTTCCATACAAGATGCTGAAAAATTTATGATTGTTCACAAAGTTTCAACTTTAATAGTTACAGATGAAACGGACTTTACAATTGGAGTTATTCAAATTTATGATTTATAAATGAAGAATTGGAATTTAAAAAATAGATTTAAATCTCATAAAAACAATTTTATTTTCTTTTTATTAAATTTTAAAATTAATAATAAAAAAAAGTATAATTTAGATATCAAAGATTTATATAATAGAAATTTTGACAAAATTATTGTAATTGCTTCTGGTCCTTCAACTATTCATTTAGACCATACAATTATTACTAAAAATACACTTGTTTTAACAACTAATTATTCAAATAAATCATTGTTAAGAAATATGGGATTTGTATTACATTGTATGAATGATACAACTGTTTTGAAAGACTTTTTTTTAAATCAAAATAAATTTAAAAATATAAATAATGTTTTATTCTGGGCATTTGAGTGTGATAATTTGCACAGAGATAGATTTACATTATTAAGGTCAGGTTTTAGTTTACTCAAAAGGAAGTATTTTTTTTGTATTTCTGATAAAAAAAACATAAACGGCTTATTCCAAAATAATAATAGTAATTTTATTTTCTTTAGAGATAGATTGGAGAAAATGGGTATTGAAATGAAAATTTTCAATAGTGGAATTTTTATACTTTTGCTTGGAGTTGTGTTGTGTCAAAAAAGTTCAGAAATATATATTTATGGTTTGGATTTGGGGCAAGGTGGTCTTATACACTTTAATGATGTAAAAAGTGAACCAGGAAAATCAGTGATAAGTAATAAAGTCAAAGATTATGTTAATAATGTATTAAATATTTTGAGAAGTCATGATATGACAATACATAATCGAACTTATTTTAATAATAATTTTTATTTAAGTGAATAAAATAGAGGAAAATTCTGATTGGGATTTAGTAATTCAAGATAAAACATCTTTGATTGATTTGAAATTTAAAGATTTATGGAATTATAGAGATTTGCTTTTGATGTTTGTTAAACGAGACTTTGTAAGTTTCTACAAGCAAACAATACTAGGACCACTATGGTTCTTCATACAGCCAATATTTACAACCATTGTTTTCACCTTTGTATTTGGGAATTTGGCTGGGATAAGTACAGATGGCTTGCCTCAATATTTATTTTATTTGGCAGGTATCACCGCCTGGAATTACTTTTCAGATTGTTTAACAAAGACAAGTACGGTATTCAAAGACAATGCAAATATATTCGGGAAAGTATATTTCCCTAGATTGATTATGCCATTAAGTATTGTAGTTAGCAATTTAGTTCGTTTTGGAGTTCAATTAATACTATTTATTTCAATGATGGTGTATTTTGATTTTCAAGGTGCAAATTTCCATATAACATGGGTAATTACATTGTTTCCATTTTTGGTATTGTTGATGGCGTTACTAGGCTTAGGACTTGGTTTAATCATCACTGCAATGACAACCAAGTACCGCGATTTAAGTTTCTTGGTCACATTTGGAGTACAATTGCTAATGTATGGTACAACGGTCATATATCCCCTAAGTGCTGCGCCGGAAAAGTATCGAAAATTGATAGAATTGAACCCCATGACAGGCATCATAGAGGCTTTTAGGTATGCATTTTTAGGTAAGGGATATTTTACAGCATGGAGTCTGGGATACTCAGCTATTTTCACAACAGTAACGATAATGATTGGAATTATAATATTTAATAAAACAGAACGAAGTTTCGTCGATACTATTTAATGGAAAAGAATATTGCTATTAAGGTTGAAAATTTGTCTAAGGCTTATCAATTGGGTCAAATTGGTACTGGTACGTTAAGTCGTGATATAGAAAGATTTTGGACAACAAAAATTAGAGGGAAAGAAGATCCATTTTTAAAAATTGGACAAACCAATGACCGCACTATAAAGGGAGAAACGGACATTGTATGGAGTCTCAAGAATATCAACTTTGAAATAGTGCAAGGCGATGCCGTAGGTATTATTGGTCGCAATGGTGCAGGCAAAAGTACATTATTGAAATTATTAAGTAGGGTTACTGCTCCAACAACTGGAAGTATAAAAGTTAAAGGAAGAATTGCTTCGTTATTGGAGGTAGGCACCGGTTTTCATCCTGAACTCTCAGGGAGAGAAAATATATTTTTGAACGGGGCTATCTTGGGAATGCGAAAACGAGAAATAGTTAGGAAATTCGATGAAATAATTGACTTTAGCGGTGTAGAAAGATACATAGATACTCCGGTAAAACGCTATTCTTCAGGAATGTATGTTCGCTTAGCATTTGCGGTAGCTGCACATTTAGAATCGGAAATATTGATTGTGGATGAGGTATTGTCTGTGGGTGACGCAGAATTTCAAAAGAAATGTTTTGGTAAGATGGGAGATGTTAGTAATGGGGAGGGCAGAACTGTTTTATTTGTGAGCCACAATTTATCTAGTATTTCTAAATTGTGTAAAAATTCGATTCATTTAAGAAATGGGAATTTTGTAGGCTTTGATAATACTGCTTCGATAATTCAAAATTATTTAAATCAAGAACTAAATTATTTTAAAAATGAAGTAAAACTATTTGATTTGAGTTTAAGTAATTTCTGTAATATTCAGAATATTTCATTTAATTTTCAAAATAAAAATAGAATTTATATTCAACAAGGAATTGATTGGCAATTGTGTTTTGAGGTTCAAAATAAATCGAATTTAACAATAAGTTTATTAATTAATGTTGAATTAAAAACATTAGATGGTACAGCAATAGGTTGTTTTGGTAATTATTTTCAAAAAGGTGAAATTGATATCAATAGCGGAAAGTCTAAGGTAATAATAAACTTAGGTACGATGGTTTTAAAAAAAGGAGAATATTTGGTTAATATTTACATTCAGGATAATGAGAAAAGACAAATCTATGAAGAAGATTATTGTTTATTAGAAATTTTACCATCAGTGAGTAATAATTTATCCTGGAATACTTTCATAAGCGAACCACAACACGGTTATAACCCTATTTTGTACAAAAGCATAAGTGTATTAAATGAAATTTAAATTTTTTTTATATCGAATTGAAAAAAAAATATTGACCAAATTTGGATTACAAAAAGTTAATTCAATTAATTATGAAAATTTTCAATTCAACGGTAATAAAATATTTCATGATAATTTACCTGATCATATTTCAGTAATTAAGGATGTATTTATTAAAGGTTCGCACAATTTTGATTTTTGTATCCAAGCAAAAAAAATCTTTAAACTATACAATTCTAAATCTGAAGAATTCAACATATTAGATTTAGGTGCTCATATTGGAGCTACTTCAGTTTTTTTCGCAGTAAATTTTCCCAATTCTACTATACAATGTGTAGAGCCATTTGAGGGTAGTTTTGAAATATTAAAAAAAAATCTTCAATTCCATAAAAATGTAATATTTAAAAATTGTCTTATTGGTAACGATAACTTAAATGATGTAATATTTTATGATAATAAAAATGATAGTTGGGCTTTTGGAATAGAAAAATCTTCAGAAAAAAGCACTCCGATAGGAAAAGTGAATATGGTTTCATTTATAGAAATAATGAAAGTATTTGTATCCAAAGATAATTTTTTATTGAAAGTAGACATCGAAGGTGCAGAAGACAATATTTTTTCAAAAAGAGAAAATTGGGATTTGATTAATGAATTTCAAGTAGTAATTGTAGAGATACATGATTGGATGTTCCCAGGTAAAAAAACAACCCTAAATATTTTCGCTTGGGTGGTATATGCGAAAAGAGAGGTATGTATCAAAGGAGAGAATCTATGGTTTTTTAAATAATTATTTTGATTAGTTTTTCAATTATTATTTGTACGCACAATCCTGATGAAACCGTCTTAAATAGATTGTTTTTATCTATAGTATCTCAAGAAATAGGAGAATATCAAGCAGAAATAATTTTAGTGGATAATAATTCAGACAAGCCCGTTAACGCAATGTCTATATTCAAAGAGTTTTCTATGATTTCAACAAATCTAACCTATATTAGAGAAATGAATCCTGGATTAACTGCTGCAAGAATTGCGGGAATAAATAGCGCAAAATTTGAATGGTTAATTTTCTTTGATGACGACAATGAACCTGAAATAAATTATCTGAACAATGCATGCAAGGCAATTAATGAATTTCCAAAAGTAGGAGCTTGGGGCCCTGCTGAAGTAAACGTAGATTATTTAGGTGAAATTAGTAATTGGAATCAAAATATAAAAAGATTATTTCAGTTTCGTAAAGATTGTGAAACAATATTTGACAACAAATCAAGGTGGCAAAATTGTTATCCTTTTGGCACGGGTTTGATTATAAAAAAACAAATTGCACTAATTTATACAAACAGAATAGTTAATCAACAATATAATTTAACAGATCGAAAAGGAAAAAGTTTGTCAAGTGGTGGAGATATTCAATTAGTTCTTACGGCAATTGATCATGATTATTTTGCTGGTATTTATTATGGACTTAAGATAAATCATCTTATTTTATCAAAAAAGACAAAACTAAAGTATCTCCAAAGATTGCAATATAGCACTGCATCGGTATATGTGATTGCACACAATGAGGTTTTTTTAAATAATCAAATATATTCAAAATATATTACCAATAAAGAAGTATTAAAAAGTTTTATAAAGTGTTTTGAGTTAGAGTTTAAGCAAAGTAACTACAGGTTTTTTTTACTGAAACTTGCCGAAAATATGGGTCGCTTAAACGCGTATTTGTATTTACAAAGTTCTAATTCTAATAAGCCTCTACTATTAAAGCTATATGAAATTTACTTAGGCGTTTAAAAATTCAGAAAATATTTCAAGTTAATTGAAGACTTTTAACACACCAATTTTATTAATTGCTTGGCGTAGGCCAAATCATTTGGCAGCAATAATTGATAATTTGAGAAAAATCAAGCCTCGTTTTGTCTATGTGGCGGTTGATGGTTCAAGAAGAGGAAATCATTTTGAAAAGGAGAGATTGTTAATAGAACAAACTAAAATAGTAATTGATCAGAAAATTGATTGGGATTGCGAAATAAAAAAATTATTTCAGAAAGAAAATTTGGGTTGTGCATTGGGTGTTTCTACGGCAATTTCTTGGTTTTTTCAAAATGTTGAACAAGGTATAATTTTGGAAGACGACTGCTTACCCTCTGAAAATTTCCTTTTTTTTTGCGAAAAAAATTTAGAAAAATATAAGTTTCATAATAAAATATTTCAAATAAATGGAATTTCATATTTCGAGAAAAATTTGAGAATTAGTAAGACTTTTTATTTTTCTAGTTATGGACATATATGGGGGTGGGCAACATGGAGACGTGCATGGAATAAGTTTAATTTAAATATTGTTGATTCTGATCAAGTTATTCTTGATTCTATTAAGCATCTTAAAATTCAAAGTATTAAATCCTATTGGTTTACTATTTTTATTAATCAACGATATAAATCAGTTGATACTTGGGACTATTCTTGGCAGTATACTATTTTGAAAAACAAAGGTCTATGCATATATCCGTTTAATAGTTTAACTGAAAATATTGGATTTGATAAATATGCTTTACATACAATTTCGAAACCTCCTTATGTTCAATTGATTAATCACAACTATAAAATAAAAAATATGAGTGGTTTAATTAATTTTAAATTAATAAATAATTATTTGGACTATATAAATTTTAATCGTGCTTTTCGTCGAAAGGACATGAAAGTCTTTAAATTTAATTCCTTTTTACGATTTATAAAATCTTTTTATTTTGATAGATAAACTTTTAATTATCGGCTCCAGAGGATTTTTAGGTTCGAATTTTACAAATTATTTTAATAATAAAGAAATTAATGTTTTTTCTTGTGACTTTTTAGCTAATACGAATCAGAGAAATTATTTCAAAGTTGATCCATTTAATTCTGATTACATTGAAATCTTTGAAAAACAGCAATTTGATTTAGTAATAAATTGTGTTGGTTCTGCAAATGTTGGCGCTTCGATAGAGAATCCTTTTTTTGATTTTGATTTAAATGTAACTGTAGTTTCCAAGATTTTAGGTGCAATTTATAAAACCAATCCCCAAACAAAGTTCATTAATATTTCTAGCGCTGCAGTTTATGGAAATCCAAAAGTTTTGCCAATTAGACCCGAATTTGCAGAAAATACAAGATCAATTTCACCCTATGGAGTGCACAAACGTTTATCAGAAATTTTGCTAAAAAACTATTATGATTCATTTGAAATTCCAACGTGTTCATTGAGAATTTTTTCCGCATATGGTAATGGTCAAAAAAAATTACTAATGTGGGATCTTTTGGAAAAGTTTTTACATAACAAATCAAAAACAGTTGAACTTTTTGGAACTGGCAATGAAACTAGAGATTTTATTCATATTGATGACATTATTCAGCAGTTAGAACTAATAATCGAAAGTGCTCCATTTAAGGGCGAAGCAATTAATGTGGCTAATGGGGTTGAAGTTAAAATTGGCGAAGTAGCTAATCTATTTAAAATTACTTTGAATTCTGATAAATCGATCGTATTTAATAATTTAACCAGAAAAGGTGATCCTCTAAACTGGTGCGCGGACATTACTCAATTGAATAATTGGGGATATTTACAATCAGTTACTTTACAAGACGGAATACAGAGATTTATAGAATGGAATTGCGAAAAAAATTAGGATTAATATTCTCAAATAATTCACAATGGATTGGTGGCACCTATTACATTATCAATTTAATTTATGCTTTGTCTATACTGGAGGATAGTGTAAAGCCTGAATTGCTTATTTTATCCAATCGCAAAGACTTTGATTATTTATTAAGCCAAGTAGAATATCCTTATATTTCGTTTGAGTTAATGGATGAAAATCCGCAACAGTTTGTTGGAAAATTGATTAATAAAGTTTTTAGAAGATTATTAGGTAAAAAACTAATCACTCGTCGTATGAGTGCAGAAGTAGATGCCATTTTTCCGTTTGAAAAGAACAATTTTTTCGCAAATATTCCTTTAGAAAAACAGATTTATTGGATACCAGATTTTCAAGATAAACAATTGCCACATTTTTTCACAAAAGATGATTTGGAAAAGCGAGATAAACGAAATTCATGGATTGCATATCATTCAAAAAAATTGGTGGTCAGCAGCAATGCCGTTTTAAATGATTTAGAATTGTTTTATCCTGATTATAAAACAAAGGTCCAGGTCGTGCATTTTGCAGTAACTCATCCCCAATTCGAGCATTTGAATATTGACGAGTTAAAACAGCAATATCTATTACCTAATGATTATTTTTTTGCGCCTAATCAATTTTGGGCTCATAAAAATCAGATTACAATTATAAAATCTGTATTAGAATTAAAAAAACAAGGAATTGAAATAACAGTTGCTTTTTCAGGTAAGGAAAACGATAATCGAAATCCTGATTATTTCCCTAATTTGAAAAAGTTTGTAATTGAAAACGACTTAACTCAAAATGTAAAGTTTCTAGGATTCTTGGATAGAGAAGTACAACTTCAATTGATGAAAAATGCAAAGGCAATTATACAACCATCATTGTTTGAAGGATGGAGCACCGTTATTGAAGATGCAATGGCAATGAATCAAACAATTATTGCAAGTGATTTGGAAGTTAACAAAGAACAGCTTGGTATTGAAGGAATATACTTTGAGCGCAATGATCATATAGATTTGGCCAAAAAATTAAGAGAACAATATAATTCAATTCATAAATATAATTACATCCAGAAAGTTCAAAATTTTGCGTTAGAAATTTTAAAAATAAATGAATAACATTCCGATAATTAGTATTATCACAGTTAATCTAAATAATTTGCCTGGACTACGACTGACAGCGAATTCGTTGCCACAAGGTTATGATTATGAATGGATATATATTGACGGTTTGTCAAATGATGGTAGTAATGATTTTGTTAAAAATTTGAAAAGAAAGCCTGATAAAATAATTATTGAAAAAGACAATGGTATTTATGATGCTATGAATAAAGGAATAGATTTAGCTACAGGCAATTATATTTGGTTCGTTAATTCAGGTGACAAAATTGACGATGAATTACAATTTCAAAAAGTATTTACAATATTGGAAAAGGGTGAATTTGATTTGTTTTATGGCAACTTTAAGTTATACGACAATGGAGTGAATAAGTTAGTTGTTCAAGATAAAAAAGTAGATTTTCCCTGGTTGATTAGTAAAACATTGAACCATCAAAGTTATATTTTGAAGTCAATTTATTTAAAAGAAAAAAAATTTAATTTAAATTATAAAATTACTTCAGATTGGATTCAACTATTTGAAAGTTTTAGGAATTCAAATTTAAAGATTTGTTATTTTCCATATTCAATGGTAGTTTATGATAGAAATGGTTTAAGTTATTTAAACAACGAATTAAGGTTAAATGAGCGTAATTTATATTTAAAATCTATTTATTCGGAATGGGAATTGGTGAGTTTAATAAAATTTTCAAAACTTCGCAATCGAATTTATTATTTTGATTTGATCCAGAATTTAGAAAGTCCATATATAACAAAGATTATTTATATTTTGTTGAAATTTAGGAATGTTATCAGAAGAAAGTAAATTAGTCTCAATTATAATTCCATATTTTAATAGAATAAAGTATGTTAATAATGCAATAAATTCAATCTTAAATCAAACTTATAGGAATTGGGAAATAATTCTTATCGATGACTCAAGTAATGAAGAAGGTGTAATTCAATCTCAAGATAAAAGAATTCATTATTTCAGAAATCGCACGAATTTGGGTCCCGGCGCATCAAGACAAAAGGGATTAGAATTATCCTCTGGTGAAATGATTTGTTTTTTAGATTCTGATGACGTTTACTTGCCAACATTTTTACAAAAAAATCTGGAAATACATTTTGCTAATAATTTGAATTTGGCTTTTTCATATTGTATAACTAATTGGGAAAATGGAAAAACTTATAAGTCATCTAATCATAAATATGTTAATATTTTACCCTATCTATTAACCTCAAATAGACCATGGCATACAAGTTCATTGTTTTGGAATAGGGAATTTATCACAAAATGGCACATAGATATCAGAACTTGGGAAGATTACCTATTCGAGTTTGAAGTTGCTTTAGGAAATAACAATATAGAATTTTTGGACGAAGTCCTGTGTATTGTACATTTGGATGAAGAGAATGGACTTTCACAAAATGCTGAAAAGAAAGACGGAGTAACAGATAGGTTAAAGGCTTTGGTTTACATGCAGCAAAAGTTGAATAAAGTTGAAATTGTAAGCAGAAAAGTACTTATAAGGAATATAAAAAATCGCATAAATAAGGAATTAATTAAATTATCTAAAATAGAAATTAAATTTGATAATTATTTAAACGAACTAAAAAAATTAAATTTGATTAAAAATCCCTTACATTTTTTTTTGTTAAAAATTAGCTACGGAAATGTGGGATTTTATAAAATAATAATGAGAGTGTTTAGTTGAAAAAAATCAAATTATTATATTTAACAAATAGTTTAGACGCTTATTCTGAAACATTCATTCATAATACAATAAATCAGTTATTAAAAATTGAATATATTGATTTAGATATTAAAACGCTTCATAAGAGTAATGTATATTTTTTCAGATTTCAGTTTATCTTTTGGTTTTATAATTTTTCCAAAAAATTCAATTTAAGGTTTATAAAATATTTTATTTTGGATTTTTTATTTAATAAAAATGCAAACTACATTTTTATAGATTATGGCAATAATGCTTTTGAATTTTATGATTATCTGGAAAAGAGAAATAGAAAAATCATAGTTCATTTACATGGTTTTGACATCAGCAAATTATTATTCGCCTCAAAATACAGAAATTTTTTAATTAAATTTTCGCAAAAGCATAGATTTATCGTTCCTTCGCAATTTAGTGCAAATAGGTTAGTTACATTGGGTTGTATTAAAAATAATATTAAAATTATACCTTATGCTTTTTTGGGATATTCGGAATTGAATTTTCTTAAAATATCGGAATATAAATATGATTTAGTTTTTGTAGGTAGATTTGTTTCCAAAAAGGATCCCAGAATTTTAATTTATGTTTTAAATGAAATAACAAAAAAAATGCCTAACGTGAAACTATTGATGATTGGTAATGGATATTTATTTAATGATGTAATTGATTTGGTGAGTAAATTTAAATTAGATGGAAATGTTAAATTAACAGGTGAACAAAATCATAATCAAGTGTTGAGATATTTGAAAAATTCAAAAATTTATGTCCAACATTCTGTTACCTCTGTAGATGGAGATCAAGAAGGCTTTCCAAATAGTATTGTTGAAGCTTCTGCGCTAGGATTACCTGTGGTTTCTACAGTTCATGCAGGAATACCAGAAATTATATTAAATGGCCAAAGTGGTTTTCTAGTTCAAGAATATGATTATATGATGATGGCTGAGAAGATAATTCAGTTGCTTTCGAATGAGAAATTGAGAATTCAATTTGGAAATTTTGGTAGAAATTTTATAAAAGAAAAATGTGACCCAGACAAAAGGATTGCGGCTATTGAACAATTATTGAATGTTTGATTTTTTTAAATATATCCAACCACTTTGGTATTATCGATTGGCTTTTCAATCACCAAATTATGGTGAATTGAATACTTTATTTGCTGATAATTTCGAAAAATTATTTGAAGATAATCGATATTCAAGCGTAGATGCAAAGAATATGGATAGGGCATATAGGGCCTTGCAATTGGGTATTATTCCTAGAAGCCAAGTTTCGTATACCAAGAAAGTTAGTGCTAACACCGTTTTACATCGCTACGACAATTATAAATTTGTGGCTAAATATTTTGGTAAGGCCAAATTGGTTTATGTATTGATATTGAGAATACTATGTTTGAACAATCCAATTTTGGAAATTCTAGGATTTATTCAAGCTTTAAGAATAAAAAGAATTGACATAACATTAAATCATAAAGTGTATTCAGATTTTGAAACTTTTCAATCTCCATTGATTCAATCGAATCCGTTGATTACGGTGGTGATTCCAACATTGAATCGTTATGAATATTTGAAAGACGTTTTGAGAGATTTAGAAGCCCAAGATTATCAACACTTTGAGGTGATAATATGTGATCAGTCGGAAAATGTCCCTCAGAATTTTTATGAAGGTTGGAAATTAAAGATTCAATTAATTAAGCAAGAAGAAAAGGCTTTGTGGTTGGCAAGAAACACGAGCATTAAGATGGCAAAAGGGGAGTTTGTTATATTAACGGAAGATGATGTATTGCTGCCTGCAGATTGGATTACAAATCATTTGAAATGCTTGGATTACTTTAATTGTGATATTTCCGCAGGAGTATTTTTTCCAAAAGGGAAAAAATTAGCACAAAATCAGTCGTTCTTTAAATTAGCGGATCATTTGGCTACCGGGAATGTTTGCTTTAGAAAAAGTGTATTTAACAAAATAGGTTTGTTTGACCGGCAATTTGAAAAACAGAGAATGGGCGATGGAGAATATGGCTTGAGGTCCGTATTAAATGGTATTAAATCTGTTTCAAATCCTAAATCATTTTGTATCGATATAAAGGCACCAACAGGTGGTTTGAGGCAAATGGGAAGTTGGGATTCATTGAGGCCAACCAAATTATTTGCACCAAGACCCGTACCTTCAGTTTTATATTTGGCGCGTAAATATTTTGGAAATGAATCCGCTGTTTATTATTTGATTCAAAACATTCCTTTTTCATTTATTCCATACAAGTTCAAGAAAAGTAAAGGTTTGAAATTGATGTTTATTTTGATTTTACCCGTGTTACTGCCCCTGATGTTTATCGTAGTCTATAAAGCATGGAATAGGTCCAGTATTATGTTAAAAGAAGGGTCAAAAATTGAATCTTTTAATTGATTGAAATCTATTCTGCTCATATCTTCAGAATTCCCGCCAGGTCCAGGTGGTATTGGATATCATGCTTATTCGCTCAGCTTTTCACTGCATAAAATTGGATATAATGTTATTGTAATGTCACCAGCTGATTTTGTTTCTAATTCAGAAGTTGAGGATTTTGATCTTGACCAAAATTTTAAAATTATTCGATATCCGAGAATTGGTTGGAGAACGTATTTCAATCGATGGAAATTAACCAAGGAAGAATTAAAAAGGAATGAATATTCATCAGTTATTCTTACGGGTAAATTCTCTTTGTGGCAAGGATGGATGATTAAGAAATTTTTCCCAAAACAAAAAACAGTTGCCGTACTCCATGGTTCTGAAGTAAATTTAAAGAACTTGTTGTTGCGTAAATTTACGCTTATCGCAATAAATTCATCAGATATTATTGTTGCTGTTTCTCGATTTACGAGGGACATTTTGCCCAAGTGGATTTTGAGAAGCCGACAAATTGAGGTAATACCCAATGGAATTTTTTTGATTCAAAATGAAATCAGAGACCATTCAGTTCTTCTTGACGGTTCACCAAAATTAATTACTGTGGGGCATGTTTCGCCAAGAAAGGGCCAACACAGGGTGATAAAGGCATTGCCAAAAATGTTGGAAAAGTATCCAAAAATCAAGTATCATATTGTTGGCCGACCTGTAAATCAAAAGAAATTGGAGGATTTGGCAAAAGATTTGGGGGTGTTTGAAAACATTCAATTTCATGGTAGAATTAAGAACCACCAAGATTTGCAATTTTATTATGAAGATGCGGATATTTTTATGTTATTGAGTGAAAATCAAGATGATGGGGATGTGGAGGGCTATGGCATTGTTGCATTGGAAGCCAATGAGCGCGGTTTACCTGTCATTGGTGCGAAATTTTGCGGTGTAGAGGACGCAGTAAGTCATGGTCATTCTGGATTTTTAGTTGATGGTAACAACATTGATGAAATTTGTAGTGCTGTTATTGATTGCATGAACCATCGTGAGGAATTAAAAGTGGGAGCAAGAGAATGGGCTGTGAAGCATCAATGGAAAGAGATTGTGAAGCAATATGAGGCTTTGATACAATGAGGAAGTTGGTCATCATATCGCATACGGAGCATCAAATCAATGAGGATGGGATTTATCTAGGATGGGGTCCCACAGTAAATGAAATTAATTATTTAAGCAATCATTGGGAAGAAGTTGTCCATGTAGCATGCTTGGAAAAAAATGTTGAGGCAAGAGGAAGTTCTGTTGGTTATTCAAATAACAATATTCGATTTGTACCAATACCTACATTTGGGGGAAAGAAACTTTGGCAAAAGTTGGATATAATTTGGAAAATGCCGCTGATATTATGGAAAGTTCAGAAATCATTGAAAGGAGCTAGTCATGTCCAATTGAGGGTACCCATGGGTATAGGGATTTTTTTGATACCATATTTCGCTTTAAGAAGAAAATCCAAGTATATTTTTTGGGTAAAATACGCCAACAACTGGGGTTCAAATAATGTCCCCTTTGGTTATAGAATGCAACGGTGGTTATTAAAAAAGAATATTACAAGATGTAGAGTTACCATCAATGGGTTTTGGCCAGATCAACCGAAACATTGTCTATCATTTGAGAATCCTTGTTTGACAGAGGCGGACATAATGAATGGTCAAAAAATCATTGAAAACAAAAATTTTAATCCTCCATTTCATGTTGTTTTTGTTGGCAGGATAGATGAGCGCAAAGGTGTTGATATTATTATAGAGTTTATATTAAAGGGAAAGCCTCAAAACATTGGATTTTTTCATATTGTAGGAGAGGGTGAGTTAAAATTACAGCTGGAACAAGCATTGAAAGAAAAGGCAATTGAATATGAATTTTACGGTGGATTGAATCAAAAAGAATTGTTTGAAATTTTGTCAATTTCACATACAATTTTACTTCCTTCAAAATCTGAAGGATTTCCCAAGGTTTTGGCGGAAGCAGTGAATTTTGGTTGTATTCCAATTGTAAGTGAAGTGGGAAGTATTGGTCACTATTTCAAAAACGGAATAGAGGGATTTATTTTGGGAAAAATAAATTGTAATGAATTAACCAAATCGTGGGAAAATTTTAATGACTTAACCAAAGAGAAAAAGGATAGTTTTATTTTTGAAAGCAATAAATTGGCACATATGTTTACTTTTGAAAAATATTTAACTAATTTAAAAAAACGGGTAATTAATGGTTTTTGAGAGTATAGTATCAAATAAAAGAAATCTTTTTTGGACAATTTTTCATGTTGTATTGGGATTTGTTTGTACCCTTACACCATTTGCATTGATTGGTTGGTTCTATTTCATTTTGATTACGAATATTAATAAAGGAATTTTTTTATTAAGACAAGGAAAGGCTATATATTTTATTACTTTATTTTCTTATTTAATTTCATTTGAGGTATTAGATAGAATGGCTAAAACTTCACCTTATATACCTTATGAATTGGGAAAATACATGCTGGTTTCAATGGGTATTTTGGGTATTTTTAATTTTGGTATTAGGTCTAAAAAAGGCATATTAATGGCATTATTGGTGACCCCGGCTTTATTTTATGATTTAAGTAAACAACGTGTTTTGGCGGATATAATAAATTACTATTTGGGACCATTGGCGGTAGGATTAGGAATTGCATTCGCCGAAAAGATGAAATTAAAAGAAGATCAGTTAAATTATTTTTTAAAATTAGTTTTTTTTGGTTGTTTATCTTCTTTAGTATTTACCTTTTTTAAAACTCCTGATTTTGAAGAAATTGAATTCACATTGAAGGCACAATTTGAAACTACTGGAGGTCATTCAAGCAACCAAGTTTCTACTTTATTAGGTCTAGGTATGTTTTTATCATTTTATAGTTTTTTCTACAAAAAAAAATTTTCTGGAAGTTTATCATTAGATTTTTTTTTCATGGTTGGATTTACAATTCAGGGCCTTTTGAGTTTTTCAAGAGGAGGTATGATTGTTGGTGGAGTGGGTATTTTATTGATATTATTATTTTTAAATAAAAAATTTAATTTAAATAAAATTTTTATATTAATATTTGGAATTTTTATATTAGCTTGTGTATTTATTTTTACTGACAAATTAACAAATGGAAACTTAATTTTAAGATATCAGGGAGAAACACAAGGCACTTTAATCGGATCAAAGGAAATTACAGTTGATCATTTTGTAACAGGAAGGTTGAGTATTTTCGAAAATGATTTTGAATTATGGTTACGAAATCCAATAATGGGTGTAGGTATAGGCGCATCAACATATATAAGAGATGATGAAAAATTAAAAAAGGTTGCTGCTCATGTTGAATTATCCCGATTATTCGCAGATCATGGAATTTTAGGAATAATTTTTGCTGTTTTATTTTTTGGATTGTTGCGAAATTATAATGAAACAAATTCTATACTTTGGATACTTTTGGTAATAGCAATTTTATCGACATTTCATGCTGCTATGAGAACTTTTGTAACTCCTTTGTTTATTATAATTGGCTCCATGAATCTAAAAACAATCAAAAGTTAATAATTATTGAATTCATATTTATTTATCGGTGCTATAAATTTTAATAAAATTCCATTAGGGGGTGAGGAATATAAAAATCAATTATTAATAGAGAAATTTTTAGAACCACAACAGCGATTTTCTTTTTTGGATACTTATCATTGGAATTACAAACCATATGTTTGGTGTAGATTATTTGTTTATTTGTTTATTTTTAAATTTGATAAAATTATAATTTCTGCATCTTCATTGTCTACATTTAGATTGTTAAAGTTGATCACATTCCTTAAACCATCTTTATTATTCAAAATTCATTACTTTGTAATTGGTGGTTATTTTCCTGAGGGCATAAAGTCTAGAAAGTACAAGTGGCAACTATATCGTAATTTGAGGTCAGTTGTGGTTGAAGGAGAGATGTTGAAAAATCGACTATTAGAATATTCGGAATTAAAAAACATCAAAGTTATTCCAAATTTTAAAAAATTTGATATGCAAAATAATTTTGTAAAATCTAAGTTTTCAATGTTTAAATTTGTTTATATTGGAAGAATATCAAATGCAAAAGGAATCCGGGAAATTATTGAGGCAGTGAAGATTATAAAATCTGAGCATAAAGATTTAAAGTTTGAGGTTGATTTTTATGGGCCAATTGAAGATCATTTTCATTTTCTAGCTGATGAAGGGGTAAGTTACTGTGGTTATTTGGATGTAATGAGCAAACCTGAAGAGAGTTATCAAAAACTGTCTGAATATTCTTGTATGTTATTTCCAACTTATTGGAGAGGAGAAGGATTTCCAGGAGTAATTATTGATGCATTCATTGCAGGTTTGCCCGTAATTGCGACGGATTGGAATATGAATATTGAATTAGTTCGTGAAAATGAAACAGGTCTAATAGTACCAATAAAAAATTCAAGATTACTGGCTAAAGCGATGTATAATATCATACAAAACCCATTGAAATTAGATAAAATGAGGAAAAATGCACTTAAAAATGCAAAAAAATATAATATAGATGAAGTATGGCCACAAATATTAGATATTATTTAATTTATATAATGATATACAAATATTTTATATAAATATTTGTTATTGTTACCTTCAAGATTTTTAATTTCATGACAGGATGTTTTTAGGCGGATTGTATAACTATTTGAAAATACTTATTTTCTATACAATATTCTTAATGCCAAAAGTAGTACATATTAATTTCTGGTTTTTAGTAAATTGTATTAGATTCAGTAGATCGTTCTATTTAATAAAATTGGACAAAATTAGAGGATTTAATGATTTTATTGTTGATTACAAAGGTCAGTGCGTAAAATTAAAGTCTAGATTTTCAGATAAAATTAATTTATCAAATAATTTGTTTACTGATTTTAATGTTGTTGTTGATGTTCCGCGTAAATTATTTATTTTTAACGATAAAATGCAACTTAAGAAATTTGACTTTAAATTAATTCCTGATTTGAAATTTATAGTTAAAGCTAATCATGGTAGTGGTATGAATATTATTGTTCAAGAAAACCAGATACTCGAGAAAAAACAAATAAAAGAAATTAGTCGTTGGTTTAACTTTCCCTCGCATTACGTAAATAATGAAATTCATTATAATTTATTTCAAAAAGGAGTATTTATTGAAGAACTGATTGGTGAGAATGTAACTGATTATAAATTATTCTGCTATCAAGGTAAATGTAGAGTTATTCAACTTGATTTTGATAGATACATCAATCATACAAGAAATTTGTATTCACAGGATTGGGAGTTGTTAGATTTTGAGTTTGTTTATGAAAACAAGTTTATCAATATTGATAAACCAAAACAAATGGATGAAATGATTATATTGTCAGAGAAGATTGCTTCGAATTTTGAATTTGTTCGTGTAGATTGGTTTTTGGTTGAAGATAGATTTTATTTGGGTGAATTAACTTTCCATCCTGAGGGTGGTGTAGGTCCATTCAAAAATAAACAACAAGATATTGATTTTTTAAATTATCTCAAATCTTCTTGAAAATTACTTACTTATATCAATATTTCGGAACACCAAATGGAAGTTGGAGTACTCGTGTCTATGAAATGTGTAAGATTTGGATTGAGAAAGGAGTTGAAGTTACTGTTATAACTTCACCTTACGATAAATCTGATATTTCAATTGACAATCTCGTCGAAAAAACACATTATGAAGGTATTAACTTAATCATCATCAACGCAGGCGATTCAAATCGGTTTGGTTTATTCAAACGTGCATATAGATCCATTTTGTTCGCGATTATATCAACGTACTATGCGATAAAAATAAAAAGTGATATTGTCATTGCAAGTTCAGGTCCCATTACAATTGGAATACCTGGTTTGTTATCAACATGGTTTTCTAAAAAAAAATTGGTTTTTGAAGTAAGAGATTTATGGCCTTCAGGAGCAATTGAATTGGGATTGATTAGGTCTCGGTTTGTAAAATGGTTTTTTTTAAAATTTGAAGCACTTTGTTATCGTAGAAGTGAATTGGTAGTTCCATTGAGTATGGGTATGGAAGAACACATTAAATCGCGTTTTCCTGAAGTAGAAACCTTGGTTATTCCAAATGCTTGCGACAATGAGTTATTTAAGATTATAAATGTTGATTTTCAATTTCCTGAATGGTTAAATAATTCAGACAAAGTTCTAATCTACGCAGGATCTTTAGGATTGATGGATGCTTGCGATGAAATCATTCATGGATTTAAACTTGTTGAAAATAAAACCAACGTTAAATTGGTATTTATTGGGGATGGGATTGAAAGAAAACATTTGAAAGAATTAGTAAAAAAGTATCAACTAGACGAGTATGTGTATTTTTTAGGATTAATACCCAAAACAGATGTAGTTCAGTGGTATCATAGGTCGCTTGTTTCTTTTGTTGTTTTTAAGAATTTCCCGATTCTGGGCACTAGTTCACCTAATAAAATGTTTGATAGTTTTGCAGCAAATATTCCAATTATTCAGAATACAAAGGGTTGGATAAGGGAATTGATTAATCATTTTGGAGTTGGAATCAATGTTGAACCTAACAACCCAAAAGAAATGTCAGCAGCGATAGAAACTTTTTTAGAATTAGAAATGAATGATTCAAAGTTTAAAACGAATATAGAACCATTGGCTTTAATTGATTTTGATAGAATTGTTTTGGCGAATAAATATCTAAGCAAACTTAATGAACATCTCTCTCAAGCGTAAAACACATTCAACAAATTTCATTCCTGAAATAGATGGGTTGAGGTTTTTTGCAATTATTACGGTTGTGTTGTTTCATTTAAATACGGCGTTAAGTAGAAATGTTGGCCTGGGTGTTGATCTCGGAATTGCTGCTTTGGGCGGTAAAGAAAGCTTTTTGAATTTGGGTTGGTGGGTAGTGCGTTTAGATCTTGGAGTAAAGGTCTTTTTTGCTATTAGCGGATTCGTGCTGGCACTTCCATTTTTAAGATATGGTGTGTTGGGAGAAGTAAAGAAAGTTTCAATAGGTTCATATTTTATTCGTCGACTTACCCGATTAGAACCCCCATTTGTAATATCATTGATTTTATTTTTGTTTGTTCATTTATTGGTTAAACATGATTCATGGGGAGAGATGGGAAGTCATTTTTTGGCGGGTTTGGTATATTTACATGGATTGATATTTGGTGAACCTAATCCAATAAATCCCGTTACATGGAGTTTGGAAGTCGAAGCGCAATTCTATGTTTTGGTGCCTTTATTATTTTGGATTGTCTTTCAATTGCGAAATCATGGTTTGAGACTTTTGCTCATTGTTTCATTGGTTATCCTTGCGATTTTTGCAAAAAATTATTTTTTTCATGCTGGAGATACAAGGTTTTCTGCGACTATTTTAAGTTACTTTGGAAATTTTGGGGTCGGTATCATTTTTGCGTATTTCTATGTATTAGATAAATCAAATTTTTTTAAATCTAAATCTTCAGGGTATGATGTCTTGGGGTGCGTTGCTATGTTTGGGGTTTTCTACTTTTACAAGCCACAACATGATATCATGAACAATGTAATATTTAACTTGAGTGTGTTTGGTATGATGTTGACCGCATTTAAGGGTAAATTATTGAACTATTTTTACACAAGATCTTGGGTGTATATCATTGGTGGCATGTGTTATAGCATTTATTTGTTGCATTACGCTTTTTTTCATCTTTTGGTTCCATACACTTCGAAATTTAGTTTGGGAATGGGTTACACAATAGATTATGGTTTACAAGTATTGGTAGCAATACCGGTGATGCTGATGGTTTCAACAATCTTTTATGTTTTGATTGAGAGACCATGTATGGATAAAGACTGGCCCAAGAAGTTGATTCATAGATGTAAATAATAGTTTACAACAATATAAATTTAGCGAATGCGCTTCGGCGCATTCTTTTTTTGGTGCATATTTGAAATATGAAAATTCTACTTACTGGGGCATCTGGATTTTTGGGTGGTTATTTATTGAATCACTTTAATTCGTTGGGAATTGAGACAGATACTTTAGTTCGGAAAAATGTGAATTCAATTGTATGTGATTTGGCGAAGGACGTGCCAAAATTAGAAAGTCAGCAAGAATATGATTTGGTGGTTCACAATGCAGGTTTGGCACACAAAGTCCCTAAAAATGAAAGAGAAGCGCAGGCATTCTTTGATGTGAATGCGGGTGGGACGAGGAATTTGTTGCAAGGACTTTTGTCCCTCGAAAAAAAACCAACCTGTATTGTATTGATATCTACGGTGGCAGTGTATGGACTGGAATCTGGTGTTGAGATTACGGAAGATTTCCCGTTGAAGGGGACTACACCGTATGCACAGAGCAAAATTGAAGCCGAGAAATTGGTGCAGGAATGGGCGGAAGAACAGGGTGTGAATTGTGTCATTTTGCGTTTACCGTTGGTGGTGGGAGAAAATGCACCAGGCAATTTGGGTGCCATGGAAAGGGCCATTAAAAAAGGTTATTATTTCAGGTTGGGCTCTGGAAATGCCCGAAGGAGCATGGTGAATGCGGTGGATATTGCGAAACTGATTCCAACATTACTTGATAAAAATGGCATATTTAATCTATGTAATGAGTTGCACAAGA